>PDWI01000234.1_pt1 | contig 85154 bp, 72 predicted proteins | sample 1430891 | NCBI WGS metagenome assembly PDWI01 (sample SAMN01162508, study PRJNA174530) | Oral metagenome, whole genome shotgun sequencing project. | biome: Marine environment; feature: Marine mammal; material: Swab sample of the gingival sulcus; isolation source: swab sample of gingival sulcus... | reverse complement strand
TTAATAATAGATCCATTCAAGAACATGAATAACTTTGTTGTCGTACCGTATTTTCCAGAAGGAGGAACCACTAATGAACACGAATGGACACGAATTATTGTAATTTATTTACCACGTACCTGAAAATTTGTGGCCTGCATGTGCCGCAGCTGATGTTTTTTTTAATATTCCACGCCGACATGAAAGCGAGTGGCGCTATTAAAACATTCGTGTCCATTCGTGTGTATTCGTGGTTACCAATAGATCCATTCAAGAATGTGATAAACTGGATGGTGCAATTGACGGCTCTGCCATTTCGATTTCACACTTCAAGGATAAACCATGAAAGAAACACTTTGGAGCTTTATAAGCCATCAACTTCAAAAGGGGCCCGTGATGTTACAAATTGTCACTCAGCACCGTGGCAGCAGCCCGGGAAAAAAAGGGGCGAAAATGGCGCACAGCCTGGATGGAGCCAGTTTTGGCAGTGTGGGTGGCGGCATCATGGAGCATGAACTCATGAAACGTGGACAACACATGCTGGCACGAGAAGTAAGAGCTTACGAGCATGTGTCTTTAGAACATCGCCCCGACTCAGCCTGTCCGGGCACCCTCTCATCCGGACTGATGTGCATGGGTTCACAAAAGGTCCTGCTCATTCCACTTTACCCGGAACATCGCAGACAATTCGAGCAATTGACGAAAGACCTTCAAGCCGGTCATCCCATGGATTTAATCTGCCGCGATAATTCCATCCGGTTTGTGAAGCGAAATCCCTCTGCGGCATTGGAGGCTTCTGATTACGGTGAAAAACTCAATCGCCTGGATGAAATTTTCATCTTTGGTGACGGTCACATTGGCAATGCCATTGCCGCAATGTGCTCTTTTCTCGAATATGACTATTACCAGTTTCCCACTCCCAGAGACGATGAAGCGCTAAGGGCTGATTTGGTTAAAGGCATGCATTTTAAAGAGTTAATCAAGGAAAGTGAAAAGCCGTATGCCGTTGTTGTCACCTCTTCCGCACCCACTGATCTCAAGTGTCTAAAAGCTCTGCTTTCCTGCGAGCTAACGTACTGCGGCATCCTGGGCAGTGCCAAAAAAATCAAATACCTGCTGGGCGAACTCAACAAGGAAGAGAAGCAAGCCGCCTGGCTCGAATCCGTTCATGCGCCCATTGGGCTTCCTATCGGCAGTCAAACACCTGCTGAAATTGCCGTCAGTATCATGGCTGAAATTATCGCCTGTATCAGGGGAGTCAACTGAACCCGATGAAGTAAGTCCTTCTTCTCTCTGTAAGTCAAGGAGAAATGAGCAACCAGCAAACCGCAGGTAGCTCTTTCCTCGCCCCACCTTGTCTTACTCAATTGGTATAATTTAAGCAAAATGGATAACTGATGTAAGATGCAGTGTTTTCCGGGCTTCATGAGCCCCAAAGGACTACCTGCCTACCCTGGCTACTCTGGGTAAGAACAGCGACAATGATATTGTTTACTTCGGTTTCTACTGCACGGGTTTCTCGCCAGTTTGTCCGTCCATCGCTGCTGCCTGTTGTTTTAAACTCTGTATGAGCTCGCTGGAAATGCGAATTTTGAAACTGATATAATCATCGTGCTCTTTGATTTCAATATCCTGAGGATTCATCTTTCCCTGCGCCATCATCATAATTAAGCCGGTCCCCATGCTCAAGGTCTGATTGATTCCGGCCTTTTCTTCTTCCGTTTCAAAAGGCAGTTTACCGCCTACAACGAAGCCGTCAAAGTAGTCGACTGTCAACAGCACATTCTTGAAACCGGGATTTTGTGCGCTCCCCTTAATAGTTCCCACTGCCCAGAACAGATGTGGTAAAAGACCATCCTGACACTGAGCCATTAATTGTTTGTTTCGAGAGGCCGATTTACCCTGTTTGTGGAACAGGTCGATGGAGTCCCGCACCAGATCCAGATCACCAAACAGACTCCACTCACCTTCAATCTGCTGGGTGACAGCCAGGTTTTCCTGTTTATCCAATTCATAAATGATGACATCGCGATAGTCCTGAGACTGAAGAACACGGCCGTGTTTTTTGGCATATGCTGTAATGATCTCAGCTAAATTAACTCTTCGGTTGTAGCGTATCAAGGCTATCAATCGAGTTTGATCGGGGTTTTGATCATTGGATGCGACTCCAAACAGGATATCCTCGACATCTTCTGTAGGGTCCAGCCCCAAAGCCTTTAATTCACTCAAATCACCATCTGAATCTTTGAGAATATTCTCTTTGAATCCTTCAACTGAGAGTGTAGAACCAACGTCCAGCTTGCCAACCATATTGACTGATCCGGGCACGTAATGAAGACCCGTATCCGACGCAAAAACCGAAAGGGAAAACACGATACACAAAATAATCTTTCTCACGAAAACCTCCAAAGCTTTCTCCAAAATATCGAACTTTATACCTAACGAAAAACAAAAATACAAGTTGCAAATTCTGCAGAATCACCGTGGTATTTTACTGAAACATGCAATAAAAACAATTTTGCTCTAACATAAATTGCTTTTCCTCTCGCTGTTAAAGCATTATATTTTAGCCTGGCTTCGGCTGGCAGAGTCCGCGGTAAGAGTTGCAGTGCTTTTGTAAGTATCGATGCTTTCAGCTTTTTTGGTTGAAAAGACAGTCGCTGAATGAGCTGAATGCACTCTGAAAACATCGGTATCTACGCCGCTCACAACATTTACATCCATAGATTCAGTTTCAAATTAATTACAAACACGGGAGGGCTGAATGGCCTCAGGAAGAACCTTCTCAGAGAAGATTCTATCGTGGAAATCGGGAAAGGATGTTCGCGCTGGCGATCTTGTCACTGTAGAACCGGACATCGTCCTCTCGCACGACAACAGTGCTGCCATTGCGGATACCTTTGACCGATTGCAGGCAAAAGCCGTCAAGTACCCTGAACGACTGGCCATCATTCTCGATCACTGTGTTCCCGCCGCCTCTGAAAAACACGCTGCCAATCACAAAAGGATCCGAGAATTTGCCAGGAAGCAAAAGATAGAGCATTTTTACGACATCCAAACCGGAATCTGCCACCAGGTTCTGTTGGAAAAAGCGCTGGTCACACCCGGGTCCGTCGTGCTGGGCAGCGATTCACACACCACAACCCATGGCTGCCTGGGAGCATTTGCGGCCGGGATTGGCAGAACGGAGACCGCTGCCCTCTGGGCAACCGGAGATTTGTGGCTGCGCGTTCCGCAAACCATTCGGATTCACCTTGACGGGTGCTTCACTCCTTTTGCCTCTGCCAAAGATACGGCATTGAGGATCATTGGCGATATCGGCAGCGATGGAGCTCGCTATGGCGCGGTGGAATTCAGCGGTCCGGCCATAGCTAAAGCCTGCATGGCCGATCGCATGACGCTTTGCAACATGATGGCGGAAGCCGGAGCCAAAAACGCCTATGTGGAGTTAGACGAGGTCAGTCTCAATTGGCTGAAAAAGCGAACCGATCGCATGGGAAAAGCCATTTTTTCCGATAAAAATGCCGATTATTCGATTTCGCTCGAGTACGATCTCAAAGAACTGGAGCCCGTTGTTGCCTGTCCTCATTCTGTGGATCATGTCAAGACCATTTCCGAGCTTGGAACGGTTCGCGTGGATCAGTTCATGCTGGGAACGTGCACCAATGGCCGCCTTGAAGATATCGCTCTTGCCGCCAGCATCTTAAAAGGAAAGCGCATCGCGCCCGGCACGAGGTTTCTGGTTTTTCCTGCCAGTCACGAAATTTACCGTCAGGCCATGCTGAATGGCGATTTATTGGCACTCTCTGAAGCCGGTGCCGTTATCATGAATCCAGGCTGTGGACCCTGTCTGGGTGCGCATCAGGGTTGCCTGGCTCCAGGTGAGGTTTGTCTATCCACCTCCAATCGCAACTTCAAGGGTCGCATGGGGTGCAGGGACGCCGAAATTTATCTCGGCAGTCCCGCCACTATCGCCGTCAGTGCCTTATCTGGTATCATCACCGATCCAAGACAACAGGTTCCTCAGGAGGTCTTGTGATAACTGGAAGAAGCTGGAAATACGGCAACAACATCAATACCGATGTCATCTTTCCTGGAAAATACACCTATACCATTTCAGAGCCCGCCGAAATGGCGCAACACGCGCTTGAAGATCTCGACCCGGATTTTGCCAAAACCGTCCAAAAGGGCGATATTCTGGTGGCAGGCAATAATTTTGGTTGCGGTTCCAGCCGGGAACAGGCCGCTATCGCCATTCGCGAAGCGGGCATTGCATGTATTGTCGCCAGCAGCTTTGCTCGAATCTTTTTTAGAAACGCCATCAATTGCGGCTTGATGCCGATCACCTGTCCTGATGCTGTCAGACACATCCAACACGGTGATAACCTGACCATTGACCCAGCAAGCGGCACTCTGGTTCACAACGAGAAGGTTTACACCTATCAGCCACTTCCAGAAGCCATACGCAATATCCTCAAGTGCGGAGGTCTGATACCCTACACCTTGCAAAGACTCCAGCAAGAGGGGGCGAAACATGGCTCAATATAAAATCGCCTGGCTGCCAGGAGATGGCGTGGGCAGGGAAGTGATGGAAGCGACCAGAATGGTACTGAACGCGCTTGCCCTGGACGCGGAATACCTATATGGCGATATTGGATGGGAATGCTGGAAGAGCGAAGGCAATGCCCTCCCGCAACGCACGAAAACCATGCTGAAAACAACAGATTGCGCCCTCTTTGGAACCATTACATCCAAACCCAAGAGAGAAGCACAGGCGGAGCTCGATCCAGCTTTGAAGGGAAAAGGTTTGCAATACTTCAGTCCCATTGTTCAATTGAGACAGGAATTCGACCTTTATTCCAATATACGTCCCTGCAAAGCCTACCCGGGAAACCCGCTTAACTACAAAAACGACATTGATTTCGTCGTATTTCGTGAAAATACCGAGGGTCTCTATGCCGGAGTGGAATTTCATCCCCTTCCCCAATCTGTTCTTGAATCACTGGCAGTCCATCCCAAAATGGAGCGATTCAAGGATACCCCCAACGATGAAATTGCCATCACGACCCGAATCATGACACAAAAGGGATGTACACGCATTTTGCGCTCTGCTTTTGAGTATGCGGTCAAGAGCGGCAGAAAATCCGTCACCCTGGTTTCCAAACCCAGTGTGCTGCGGGAAACGGGAGGTTTGTTTTCAAGAGTGGGATGGCAAGTCGCCAAGAGCTACCCGAAAATCGATTTCACCATCACGAACGTCGATGCTCAGTGCATGTGGCTGCTCAAAAACCCGCAGAACTACGAGGTTCTTGTTGCGGAAAACATGTTTGGAGACATTCTCTCTGACCTGGGCGCTCAATTAGTCGGAGGGCTGGGCTTCGCCTGCACAGCCAACCTGGGCAATCACTACGCTGTTTTTGAACCGACTCACGGCTCTGCTCCCGTTCATTATGGAAAGTATAAAGTCAACCCCATTGCCATGATCCTGTCCGCCAAAATGATGCTCGACTGGTTGAATGAAAAAGAACAGGCCCGCCGCTTGGAGCAAGCAGTAGCTGACACCATTTATGAAGGAAAAGTCCGCACCTACGACATGGGCGGAACAGATGGCACCCTGGAATTGGCGGAAGAAATTATTCGGCACTTGTAGACCTCGCCAGGTATTCAGCTCAACAGGATGTTGACCGCTTGTAGTGAGCTCGATCTATCCAACTTGGGTCATATTGAGCAAATCACCACAGGACAAATTTCTTTTTGGGAATCAACGTGTTAGAATGCCAGCATTAGAATGGACCTGGTTCTTTTAATCTATGAAAAAGACAAACAAGCTCACATTGTATTTATTGCTTCTCATCCATTTCCCGCTCAAGGCGACTTCGCCCCTCCAGCTTTTTATTGATTTAACTCCGGAGGGAGGCACTTTAAAACCCATTCCAGGCACGTATTCCGGGCCCATTGTTATCAAAAAAAGCATCATCCTCGATGGTCAGAATGAGGTTGTAATCGATGGAAACGGGACGGGCAGCCTGCTTGTCATCGAGGCTGATCATGTCACCGTTCGCCGCTGTAAACTTATCCATTCCGGTCATTCTCACGACAAGGTCGATGCGGGTATGACCATCAAATCGGATGGCAACCTCGTTGAAGAGAACATGATTGAAGAAGTCCTCTTCGGCATTCACATCTCACAGGGCAACCACAACGTGGTTCGCAACAATCGAATTAGAGGCTGGACAGATGATAAAACACTAAAAGGAGAAGGTCTTCGGCTCTGGAACGGTCAAAACAACACCCTTGAAGGAAACGACATTCGCGATGTGAGGGATTGTTTTTTCTCCAACTCCATTCACAATCGCATCATAGGCAACCGAATTTTGAACAGTCGTATGGGAATGGAGTTTATTTACTCACCGGATAACGAAATAGCCGGGAACTACTTCAGCAACAACGACCACGGCTTGGTGGGTATCTATTCCGATAACCTGTGGATACACGACAACCGAATCGAACACCAACGCAATCTCCACGGTTCCGCCCTCGCAATTAAAGGGAGTTCACAAGTTCGCCTCGAAAACAATATCATTATGGATTGCGCTGTAGGCTTGACAGCGAACTCACCTACTTTTCCTGAAAACATCCTGTACATTAAAAACAATCAATTTCTCTACAACGATGTCGCGCTCTACTTTTACGGCGATAAAGGCGGACACGTCATTCACGGCAACCGGTTCACGGGTAATTTTCAGCAAGTAGCCGTAACGGGACCTACCAGTGCGAGGTTTAATGACTGGAAAGGCAATTACTGGCAGAACTACCAGGGCTTTGACAGCGACGGGGATGGGTATGGTGATACGCCTTACAGTGTTTATTGGTATTCGGAAAGAATCTGGATGGAACGCTCCATGGCCCGTTTCTTCAGGGGAACTCTGACCCTGGGGTTTATTGATTTCACCGAACGCCTGATCCCCTACTCCAAACCCGTCCTCATTTTTGAAGACCCCACACCGGGCGTACTCCGTCAATAACAAGCCATATTCAAGCTGGCTTCAACAACTTCCGGGCCCATCCAAGGGCAACTACAGGTGTGTTAAGTAAAGATATCACGTCTTATGCGTAAGTCCAGTTCCAACCAACCCAAATGAACCTCATCTTGTTTATTTTGATTACTTTGAAAGAAAGGGGGCGTTTTTTTAATTGAAATTCATTTTTCTTGTTGACAGGCATAGCCAAAATCAGGATAATAACGCCCTGTTGTGAGGGACGCGTTTTGTGCCTTGCTGATGTGCGGAATTAGCTCAGTTGGTAGAGCGCTTGCCTTACAAGCAAGATGTCAGCGGTTCAAGTCCGTTATTCCGCACCATCTTTTCATTGAAATGCGGGGGCGTAGTTGAGTTGGTTACAATGCCGGCCTGTCACGCCGGAGGTCGCGAGTTCAAGTCTCGTCGCTCCCGCCATTCAATACCGATAACAAGATAAACCAGCAGCCATGCTGGTTTTTTTTATGTCTTGTTTGATAGCATTGAGCATGTATCGCGATATGGCTTGAGTGGTTTGAAACACCCGACATCTATTTCTCAGCAATAAGATGTGTCCATAATTCATTCATTTTGCTTGTTTTTAATAGTTTTGTCGCGACTCTCACGTATCGTGTCGATCAAGAAGCACTCTCGATCGGTTTTCATCTGTCAATAAAACACGTTCCCAATTGGAATCCGTTTCTCTTCTTTCACAACAAATCAGGCTGCCACAGAAGCAAGGCCAGGAGAAATTTTAAATTCAACAGTTTAAATATCGACAACCAAAGCTTGACACTTCAGAGGCGAAAAGCAGATCTATTCCCTCTAATGCTAAACGACCATTTTTCTCTTGCCTAAATCCTTTACCAAATCCCTGGGAATAGAAAACATCTTCTTTTCTTCCGCGTAGATCATGTCGGATTCACGGTCAAATCCCAGCTCCTGCAAGAAATTGATAATTTGGTTGATCACAACAGCAGGAGTCGACGCACCGGCAGTTACACCTATTCGGACAATAGATGTCCAATCCCTGGAAGCGAGCTGCTCAACATTTTGAAAAAGCTCGGCTGCCACGCCCTCATTGAGCGCGACTTCGACCAGGCGCCTGGAGTTACTGGAGTTCTCTGAACCAATCACGACAAAGAAATCGACTTTGCTGCATGTAGCCTTTACCGCATTTTGCCGATTTGTTGTGGCGTAACAGATATCGTCTTTGGGAGGTGCTGTCAGGGCTGGGAACCTGTTTTTCAACGCCTGTACCACGCGATTACAATCATGAACGCTCAAGGTGGTTTGAGTTAAATAAATCAATTGATGGTTTTCGGGAATAGTTAGCCGGGCAATATTTTTTTTTAAGCTGTTTTCATTTGCCGGCTCAACAATCGTAATCGACTCAGGTGCTTCACCATAAGTACCTTGAACCTCGACATGCTTTTTGTGCCCAATCAAGAAAATGTGGTAGCCTTTTTTGGCGTAGCGAATGGCTTCGAGATGAACTTTTGTAACTAAAGGACATGTAGCGTCCAGCGTCTTTAAATTCAGCTCTTCAGCTTGCCGCCTGACACCGGGCGGCACTCCGTGCGCAGAGAAAATGAGCCTGCTGTTTCCGGGAACGTCATCGATGGAGTTGACAAAAACAACCCCTTTCTCCCGCAACCCGTTTACAACGACTTCGTTGTGAACGATTTCATGATGAACATACAGAGGTGTGCCATAGGCTTCAAGTGCCAATTCAACCATTTTGACAGCTCGATCTACTCCCGCACAAAACCCGTGCGGAACGCACAGGATCATTTTCTTTTCTTTTTTCTTTATCAAAGCTACAACCTTTTCGATTCCCTAAAAAAGAAGGTTTTGGCCGTTCTTCCCCAGAGTGGGTTTTCGGTCTACACAGGCTGTTCAAGAGGCCTATATTTTATGAATCATACAGTTTGAATCGATCCGGTTCAAGAGTTCCCGCTTGACAAGCTCTTGCTTTTAAGGATCAGCCAAGCCAGAACCTTTTCCTCTTGCGCGCCGTTCTCAAAGATTACTTTTCAAAAAAACACTCATTTCACCATGATAGACATGAACGCGTTTATCGCAGTCACTCAGTCAAACAGTCCATCAAGAAACCACTACAATCTACAGTGATATATTGACTGGTGTTTTTACAGAAAGGACCCGACGAAAGGTAAGCGCTCTTGTATGATTTCGGTTTCATGTTGAGCGTACTTCTTCTATAATAACGCAAAATTATATCCCGACCATAACGGGATACTCAATATTCAGGAGTACATCATGAAACGAACCATCAACCTGCTGCAAGAGTTTTCAATCCCTCTGATTGCGGGTGTTCTACTTGCCATAGCATGGGCTAACATCAATCCAGAAGGGTATGCACATTTTTTACACTACCCCTTTTTAGGACACGACTTTAAAATTCTGGGACATGAATTAAATTTCCATTTTCTGTTCAATGACATTTTCATGGTCTTCTTTTTCGGTATTGCCGCTGTTGAAATCACACAGTCTGTTCTGCCAGGAGGTTCATTGAACCCCATCTCCAAAGCTGTCAACCCCCTGATGGGAACACTGGGTGGTGTAATTGGTCCAGTTGGTGTCTTCTTCCTTCTTTGCTATGTCTTGCCTATGGACGGGCTTTTAACCGGTAACATCGATATGCCAACGATCCTCAATGGATGGGGAATTCCCACCGCCACAGATATCGCACTCGCCTGGCTTGTAGCGCGTCTGGTATTTGGCAACAAACACCCCGCTGTTTCTTATCTACTGCTTTTGGCTGTTGCCGATGATGCCATTGGACTGGGTATTATCGCTATCTTCTATCCAGACCCCAATCATCCTGTTGAAGTCTATTACCTGGGCTTGACATTACTTGGTATGGCCATCTCCTTTGGTCTCAGAAAAATGGATGTAAAGAACATGTGGTTTTACCTGATCACGGGCGGCCTGCTGTCGTGGTTGGGCTTAATTATGGCTCACCTTCATCCCGCACTGGCACTCGTCTTCATTGTACCCTTTATGCCGGCTGACAAAGACCCCTCGCATCACCACGATCAACTTTTTGATGAGGAACAGCAGGACCACTCAACACTGGTTCATTTCGAACACAGCTTCAAGCTATTCGTAGATTTTGGACTTCTTGGCTTTGGCATTGCCAACGCTGGCGTGGTCTTCTCCAACATAAACAACATCACATGGATTATTCTTGCATCCCTTTTAATAGGAAAAACCATAGGTATCACTCTGTTTGGCTATGGTGCTCATTTGGCGGGCTCCAAGCTGCCTGAAGGTATGAATATTCGCACCTTGATCGTTGCAGGTGTTGTCGCGGGTCTCGGCCTCACAGTGGCATTATTTGTAGCGGGCGAAGCCTATACCGACCTAGGCCTGCAGGGTGCCGCTAAAATGGGGGCCCTGTTCTCTGGCGGAGCCGCACTGGTTGCAATCGTCCTGGGCAAGGTGCTCGCCATCAAGAAAATCGACTAACTGCAGAACACGGGCGGCACTGCACGTGCCGTCTGTTCACTCTTAGCAGTCCGCATTGGGAGGTGTATTTGGATCGACCGTCTTTTGATCAGATCTACGCGCATTTTGCAGAAACCATTGCAACACGCTCCACATGTTCGCGTTTAAATGTCGGAACCGTTATCACAACCACCGACCATCGAAAAGTCCTGGCTGTAGGATACAATGGTAACGCAACAGGACTCAACAATTCCTGTGACCGATCCGAGCCTGGCAACTGCGGCTGTCTTCACTCGGAAGAAAATGCAGTTATCAACTGCGATTCTCCGAGGTTTGTGGAAAAAATCGTCTACGTTACACATCTACCCTGTTCTGCGTGTGCAAAACGACTCATCAATTTAGGTAATGTTAAAAGGGTTTTTTATATTCACGAGTACCGCCTTAAAGATTCCGTAGAGTTGTTAAGAAAAGTAGGCATTGAAGTTCAGCAGATATCTCCCTATCGATGTTCTATAGGAAATTGACCTCTTTGCTGGAACAGTTCAACCAATATATTTTTTCAGAGTACGGTCTACTGGTGACCTGGCTACTGGGTGTCCTGATAGGAGCGCTGCTGATACATCGATTAAATAAAGCGCTATCTTCATTCAGAGGGAAAAAACGCCAAAAGCAAGGAATAAAAGCGCAAAAAAAAGCAGCTCGACTACTTAAAAAAAACGGCTTTAAAATCATTGAATCAGAACCTCGTATTCAATCCAGGCTGATGATAGACGGCCAAATCGTGACATTTGAAATCACACCCGATTTCATGGTCGAGCGCGATGGCATGAAATACACGGTTGAAGTTAAAAGCCAGAGCGATAAAAACCTCATCCATCAGGCGGATGTGCGCAGACAACTTATTGAATATATAAAAGCATCCCATGTACCCTGCATCCTTTTGACCATGCAGGACCAATTCATGACGGAAGTGGAATGGCCTGAATTTGAAGAATAAAGAACCATTTCAGAGCTCATAGTCTGCTTCATAGAGTAACCCAAACTGGAATTGATGACTGAATTAAGGTAAAAACCAGGATCACGTTGGCCTTTGGCAGGTGTGATCCCGGTTTTTCAGATTGTGGTTTTCAGTTTGCAGTTAAAACCGTTTTGCTTTCAGGAAAATGGCTCACTTGATGAACTCTGATCTATTCAGAACCGCCTTTTAATTCTTCTACCTTTACCGGAATGGCAAGGATAGATTGAATGACATCGATGAAGAGATACAAGATGAGGAACAAAAGGTAGGTAATCAAAGGCGCTAAAACCGCTCCAAAAATGGCCAAAATGACAGATTCCCCCTGCACGGCGTATATGAAACTTTGTTCTGAAAACATCATGGCAATCGCCATATAGAGTAAAACAAACGGCGCGAGAATGTTGACAACACCAAAGATAAGAGGCACCATTCTAAGCATTAGTTTCATGAAAAAGGACAAAATAGCAATTGCTTCCTGACCTGCTGAAGCATCCCCTGCAACGGTGACATTGACGGTCTTGGGTCTCATGGTCACAGACAAAATATAAATGAGAAGAATACACGTTCCCAATCCAACCACAAAGGGCAGGAAGCTCTTTACCTTGACCGCGTTTACTATACCGCCCAATAGAGAACTGGGAATAAGTAGCAGAATAACAAGCCCGACCGAGTCCAGAAACGATCTGGAGGAAAGATGTGTCGGAGATTTTCTGATAAGTGCTTTTCCCGCATCGAGGAATTTAATACCAATGTACTGCATGATTAGAAGCCCCAAAATGGAGACAACCGCAGATATCATGGAAGAACCAAATTGAGTTTTGATACCATTGATGATTTTGAAAATGAGTATGGCGACAACCGATCCCAAAATACCAACATTGCCCCACTTCTTGGCAAGTTCATCAAAGCTGTCGAGTTTGTCTGAGGGAACCTTGTTGCCGAACCACTTCAAAATACCATCGATCCAGACTAAATGAGGCAGGAAGGCGTAAGTACTCTCACCTTCGTGAATCTCTTTAAACTTACTGGCTGCACCACTGAAAAAAGCACTGGCCGCCTGGCCTGCCTGGTTTTGATAGGCAGACGGCTTGGGGGCGGCTGGCTTGGGGGCGGCAGCTTGAGCTTGGGGTTTATGCTGTGCCGCCTGCTTGGGAGCAGAAACCTGTGGCTGAGGTGCCGCTGGCTTTGGCACGGCTGGTTGAGGTGCCGCGGGCTGTGGCACAACCGCTTTAAATTCAGGTAAGCTCTTGGGATCAGCCCAATTGGACATTCCACTCTTCCATACCATGAAAGTACCTTTAGGATTGTTGGTCATATGCTCGATGACCTGCTCAGTTGAAAAAGGATTTGGCAATTGATTGCCATTCTCAATTAAACGCCACATATTCTGCCTCCAATGATCTTTCTCTGACCGACCATAAAGTCTGGCCATTTTCCACTTATGCTTAGACCTCTAAATTATCACTTTTTTTCTCGTCTTTGTCTATCTCTTTTGAAAAGACTTCAGCCAAAGTTCCAGATTAAGCGGGAATATAAATATGGCCAGAGATTCTTCACCGCCTGCGTAGTACCGATCCAGCATATCCTTGAAACATCTGCCGGAAGAAAGCCAACCGTTTTTTTCCAGCCACCCATTTTCCAGATGAGAGCGAATGAACATTTCCTCTTTCTTGCATCCGTAATAATAAAAAGAACGCAACAGGGGTTTTTGAATATATTGAAGGAGTTGGTCCGGTAAATAGCCTTCCATTGCCTTTCTAATGAAATACTTGGGTGTCATCTTGTGGTGAAAGATATGTGGAGGAACTGAAAGGGCCAGATCGATCACTCTTGTATCCAGCCAGGGATGCAGAACTTCAATATCAAAAGGAGCGGCCAGGCGTTCGAGGTAATGAACAGCCCGCAAGATACCCCAATGCTCGCATACCGCAAACTCTCTTCGCTTCTGTTCAAAAGGCCCCAATGCCAGGTTGGGATGATCCCTGAACAAGATGTATCTCAACCCCAGCTGATCGTAAACACCGCGATTGAACCATTTGGGTTTCCGGGGCGTCTTTTTAAACAGATATCTCGCCAGTTCTTTGCATGGCCTGGGGATCACAGGAGAAAAAAGATAACGGTAGAGAGCTCTGGTAATGGAGAGTCGCTCTGCTTTTGTCATTTGAAGGAAAGGCCGACCATATTGAATCGGCCGTGTGGCAATACCCGCGGCCAGGAAGTAGGGAACCATGGCTCCAGTGAAGAGATTATCGCCACCGTGTCCCGACAAAAGACTTCGGATACCCAGGTTACTTAGACGAGAAAAAATCTCCTGATCGAGCGTGTTCCAGGACAGGAAAGGGTTCTCCTTTTGAACGCCACCCAGCCTGTCCCGGTACAGCCAATAGTTTTCTGCTTGAACATACAAGGGAGTTGCTCCCATAAAAAGCGAAGCTTCCTTAGCCCGAGGCCATTCATCGCAGGCTCGCAGCGTATTAAAGCGGTAAGTAAAAGTGGTTAAACGCTCTCCCCTTTCTTTCAAAACCGATGAAACAGCCGCTGCAATGGAAGTAGAATCCATGCCGCCGCTGAGATAGGAAGCCACAGATTGATTTTCAGGTATGGAATCAGAAACATACTTAAAAAATGTTTCCCTGAAATAGGCCGCATAATCTTCTGGATTCTTGAAGTACACATACCCATTGAACTGCCATCGGTAGTAGGTTTGCACATTGACTTCGCACCTATCACAGGTAAGGAAAGAACCGGGGCCCAACCCTTTTATTTCATTCCACATGCTGATGCGCTGGTCATAAGCGTTACAAGCCCACATACCCAGGGCCTTTTGAGAGAGGGAAGGATGATCGATCGCAGCAAGCAGTGAAGATGCTTCGGACGCAAAAACCAAGTCACGATTTTTTTGGCTGAAATTGAGTGTTTTAACGCCCAGAGGATCGATGAACAGACACAGGGTTCGCGATTCAGCGTTCCAGATAGCACATGCAAATTGCCCCCTAAGCTCGTTGAGGGCGGCTGTCCCCTTTTCAGCAAATACAGCAAGAACTGTTTCTGCCGGGTTTGTGTCACGCTTAACCTCTGTGTCTGTATCTTCAGCATACAGAAAACCATACCAGGCAACAGTCAGATGGTTTCTGGTCAGAAGTTCCGTCCTGTGGAGACCTCTCTGCAGGGCCGGCTGCTGAACACCCAGCTTAAGCTGGCCTGTCTCCCAGGTATCTGTAAATTCCTTTAAATTACCTCGATAAGAGGCGCTGTCAGAAATCGTCTGAAGGGAAATATCCACGCCTGAAAAAGTCAGAGCACCGCAAATTCCGCCCATGTTCAGCTCCGGAACTTTGGAAAAACCGCGTATTTATTCAAGTCGGGCAAATCACCATAAACAACCTCACCATGGTACTCCAGCCACGCATGAGCATCGAGACCTTCTTCCTTTTCGATATGGGCACCAATCTGAAGCTCGGTCTCAAAGCCTCGTTTTGAGAGCAGGGATCGCAGTGCCAATGAGCTTCTCAGACAATTGGGTTTAAGCACATGATTGCTCTCTGCCAACTTGAACAGAAATAGCCACTGCTTCAATTTGGATAAATCGGTACCACGAGGAACCGAATCCGCAGGACGGTATTGCAGCATGGAAGATTGATATTTCCGCTTCAATTTGAGGCTCATGATCAAAATAGAAATCCAGCTCAGACAAAAAAAAACCAATCACTTATGGAAAGACGTTTGAGAAGCCTGCTGAAACTAATCGTTTTTCGCCAAAAGGTCATGCCGTTCCAGCTCCTTCAGCAAGTCATTCATATCGGATTCCACTACAGCAGGCTTGACATCGTAATCATGACAGATTCTGCTCACGATTTCATCGGGAGACTTTCCCTCGATGAGGAAATCCAGAATAATGGCAGCAATTTCATTTAACTGAAAGTAGTTTCCCTTTTTCAGGTCGAGTAAAACAGCCTCGTTGCCGACTTTCTGAAAAAGGGATTCCCGATCGAGTTGCACGTGTTTCATGAAATCAATCCTTGAACAAAGAATGAAAAACTATCATAACACGCGTCTCTGCCTTTGCGGATAGTTTTACATTTCCTTTCTTTGCCTGGATAACTCTGTCGCCACAATTTTAATCCCTGTGCGATCACAGTAATCGGCCAGGATGTTCAACGCCTCTTCCAGAATAAAGTCGGGGATGTCTTTATCTCCAGCTTTTCCCGGTTTGTTTTTAGACTGGGCTTTTGCAAGACTCTCGTCTTTTGGTTTGGTCAGACCAAGCCGTTTTTCGCGTTCGGCTTTTCTGTTCTTTTCCAGTTCATCGAGCCGCATCATTTCTTTTTTCCGGACATCCATATTGAGAGACAGTGTGCTTTCCTCTTCAAGTTGATCCCAATAAGCCAGATCCTCTTTGAGATACTGAAACTCCTTATTCTCTTCAACCCGCTTGGCGGAAAGAGCCTTGAGTTCATTGATCAGCTCACCTAAATCGGCTATTTTTACATATTCAGCAGGATCGATTTCATTCCACGGAAGAGATCTGGGCAGTTCTTCCTCCCTCATTCCGTAGCGATCATAAGGTGACGGCAGTGCAATGTCAGAAACAATGCCCCTATTTTGAGTGGAACTTCCATTCACTCTGTAAAACTGCTGGATGGTAAATTTCAAAGCTCCGGCTACATCCTTTTCATATCTATGATCCAGCAACTGTTCGAGTGTTCGCTGCAGACCCACCATGTTTTGAACGGTTCCTTTTCCGTGAGTGGACTCTGAGCCAATAACAATGCCTCGACCGTAGTCCTGAATTGCTCCAGCAAATATTTCAGAGGCCGACGCACTCATGGCACTTGTGAGAACAACAAGCGGACCCTCGTATACTATTTCCGGGTCGGGATCTTCCAGGACTCTTTTTCTGGATTGTCGATCCTGTACCTGCACAATGGGACCGTCTTTAATAAACAAACCGGAAAGTGAAATGGCTTCCGGCAGGGAACCGCCTGAATTCAATCTGAGGTCAATGGCAATCGCGTCAACTTGCTTTTCCTTCAACTCAGCTAAAATCTTTCTGACGTCTTTGGTTAAGCTCTTGTAGTTTTCGTCTCCACTGTAGCGGGCATTGGTATCCTGGTAAAAACCGGGTATATCGATCACACCAAATTTGTAGCTGTGTCCGTTGCTGCTTTTAATCTCTTTTATTTCGTATTTGGCATCATTGGCAGTAATTTTAACTTTATCTCTTGTAATGGAGACGATTTTGGTTTCAGATGAATCCAAGCCCTGAGAGGGAATGACAGTCAATCTGACTTCGGTTCCCTTTTTCCCGCGAATCATGCTTACAACTCTTTGGAGTTTCATGTCGATAATATCAACGGGTTCTTCTTCTCCTTGAGCCACGGCGATAATCTTATCGCCAGGCTGAAGCTCACCGGAAAGCTGAGCGGGTCCGCCTGGCGTTAAGTCTACAATGGCGGTGTACTCCTGGTCCCTTCTCAAAGTAGCACCAATACCTTCCACCGCGTGTTCCATCCCGATATTGAAGTTCTCCTTGGAGGCAGGCTTCATGTAGGAAGAGTGAGGATCGAAGACACTGGTTAAAGCGGTAAGGTACCTCTCGAGAATTTCCACACCCTTGACATCGTATACATCTTTCAAGTTGCGCTTGTAGCGCTTTTTCAGAAGTTCGATGGTTTCTTCATAAGACTTGTCCCTCAATAGAAATCCCAAAACCTGTTCTTTGATTCGCTTACGCCATAGTTCATCCAGTTCTGCTTTTGATGAAGCCCATTCTGCGTCTTCACGATCGGTACAGATGGATTCGTCCAGTGTGAAGTCAAATTTCTTATCCAACAAGGCCAAATTGGCGTGAACCCGTTCCTTCACCCGCTTTTGAAAAAGTTCATAAACATCGAAAGCCAGACGCAGATCGGGCTTTCTTGAAAGCAGCATGTCGTCAAGCGCATACTGAAAAGGCCTGAAGCGTTCCACATCGGAGGCCGTGAAGTACATCTTATTGTAATCCAGCATTTTAAAGTAATTGTCAAACATTTCACGAGAGGTAAAATCGTCGATGCGCATTCCACTGTAGTGATTGTAGGACAAGTATCCCGCGACAATTCTGGCCAAATAGGGATGATAGTCTTCCTGCAAAGAGGCTGTTTGATCCGCAACTGAAGGTAACTGGTCTTTTGAAGGTTGATCCCCAAATGAGTTAAATCCCCATAGTAGTAAGCTAATAAAAATAAAATAATAGGTTTTCATTGAACCTCCAATGATTTCAATAGTCACATTATACGCACTCGACGGTATTAATACCCGCAAAACTTAGGCCAAAAAAGGAAATGTGTGATAATTACGCGAAATGATTTAAATGGTCAAGTTACTTTGAAGAAGGTGTGAGCCGGAAATGCAGTAAGGTGTCCAGGTAAAACAATGCCTGTTCAGCTCAAGCATTTGCACACCCCTTCCGAAAACACTTTAAGGAGGCATCCTCTTTTGATGATTGACCCAGCTGCTCCCCACAAACTATTTGACGCCATTTACCTGGAACAGGCGGGTTCTGTGTGGAAAGTGTGCATGGGTGATCGAACTCTGGACTTTTCCCCAAAATCAACGGCTAAACTGGAAGTGGATGCCGGCGGTGGAAAAATCACCCTCTCCGACTTAAACGGATCCACTCTCACCCAAATCAATGTTCCGGATATCGATAGCCTTGCAAGCACGATGAAACGCCTTGAGGTCGAACAAGTTGGAATACACGCCAACGCTGTAGTGGACTTTCTCAAACTGATGAAAACCCGTTCATTGACAGAGACAGACATGCATAGGCTTTCCTCCGAGCTGGAAGAACTCATTCCAGCCGAACCGCTTCAGGTAAAACCAAACCACCATGTTCAAAACCTGTCGCTTCAGAAGGTCCTCCCGCTCTTACCTCAGGAGATGAGACAAATGGCACTGGACTATTCCATGGAGCGCCTGGGTGAGCCCATGACGAGCCTGCAACATCTTCTCTCGAAAGTCGATGCTGTAAAAGACCCGGAAATTACGGCATTCCTTGCGGGAAAAACACAGTCACTCCCGGAAATTCTGCCTTTAATTGAGGAGTTAGCGTCCAGATCCAAAGTGTTCATTCAGTCCTGCCCACCAAAAATTGTCCCGCAGGCTCTACAAAAACTGCTTGATTGGCTGCAAAATCACGTGGTGTTCCAGGCCGCTGGTGCATCCATTCCCGTGGCACTGGAACAAGCACTGATTGAAGGGAACATTTACGAACTCCCAAATATCAGCATCTTCAATAGCTTGCACCAAATTGAAGAAGATTGGATGAGGCAGAACTTATTTAAAATCGAACAAAACCCGCTTTTTAAGCTGGAACAGGTTCTTCTCCGTGTTCTCAACGAATCAGATCACGCTGAACTATTGAGTTTCTTGACAGGGAATCAAAAAGGCTGGAACGAACTTCTGGCACTTGAATTAAAGAACGCGCTCTCCAGCAGCCTTTTAAAGGCAAACCTATCGCCCTTGCCTCCTATTCGATTCAGCCAGCTGGAACGCTTGCAAGCCCACAACCCGAATCTGTTGAAAAGGGTAGCGGCCTCCGCTTTACCTGAAATGGACTCCAGAGAATTCGAGCTTTTCATCAAAGCTTCACCCAATGTGAAAAAAGGTTTTTGGATTCTCGATCATCTTTCCTCTGAAAAAACACCCCTGTTGGTATCTTATTTCCAGGGAAAACTGCCTTCATCGCTGTTGACACGACCTCTTCGAATGGAGATCACCCGTTTACTGAATTTGAGCCAGTTTGAACCAAGCCGTCCACCGCTGCGGGATTTGCTGTCCACGGAGATGAGAGAGCCATTCAGAAAGCGTTTTTATACCTTTATTAAAAAACTGAACGCGATCCACCAAACCAGAGGCCCCCTACATTATCGACCCATGTCTCCTGTCACACAGTCGCTCTGGAAACACATCATTCAAAGCGATGCGAGCGACTTGACAACGGGCCTTTCCAGGTTATGGCGGCAGCACTTCAAGTCTCATCTCCCCAACGATTTGGGAGAAACACTAACCCAACTCTTTAACACAGAACTGTCCGAAGATATCCGGAATGAACTTTTGTCCAAGATACTTCGCAGACGAATAAAGCCTTTCCAGACCCTTGCTTTCCTGAATGCTGCCAATCAAGCAGTCAATAATCCGGCAGATCAGGATGAAACAAGCCGGCTCCTCGAGCAAGCGCTCCATGGTAAACTCCCTAAAGTGATGTCGTGGAATCTTCATGACAGGACACATCCCCTCATTCGGGGTTTTATTACAGGTCTGGAACCAGAGGCATCTGCCTCTCAGTTCTATCAAACATGCAACCGTGCCCTGCCCGAGTGGCCTCAATCCTTTTCAGAGAAGATCCAACTCATGGAATTTTCCAGGCAGGTCTCCAGTTTGCTCTCTAAAGGAGTCGATCTCCCTGAAATAGAGTCCTGGCTGAGGAATGTTCTCCGCTTTCTTGCCCGTTCCCAACAAACCACGTGGCAAACAGGTTTACAATCCAACTTGCTCTTGATGGATGATTCTTTGACTGACACAAACACGACAGGCCCCTTAAAAAATTTCCTGAACACACCTGATGAGAAACTGCAGCAGAAGTTGGGACAACTCCAGGAACAGGGCTTCTCTCAGAATGCCATTAAAGACCTCTACGAATTATTCAGCAGAATGAAGCAGCGCACAAGGAAGGGTCAAGTTGAATTCATTCAATCCATGATTGAAATGATCAGAGATGGCGACTTACCGAAAAACTTACCTGAAAAGCTGATCCAGTTCACCGACCGCTTAAACGATTGGAATCGCTTTCAAAACCTCAACCAGGGGCCGCTGTATTTTTCCATTCCCCTCAAAATGGGGGAGCAGACGAGTTCTCTGGAAATCCTCTATAAATCCTTATCCAACAGAGAAGAACGGAAGCGCTTCCTGGTTGTTCTTCATCTCGATTTCAAGAGCATGGGTCACTTTCGGGCAGATATACTAAAGGAAGGACAGTCTCTTTCGGCAACCATTTGGACAGGCAGTGAAGCAATGCAGGCTCGACTCCACCTCAGAATCCATCATCTAATAGAAAAACTCGCTCAGGCGGGTATGGCCAATGCCAAAATTGCAGTTAAACGACATGTTGAACGCGCTGCAACCGATCTGGCAACTCTATCTGCGAGGTATCACGAAGGAGAATTCGACCTGGAGGCATAGACATACCAATAAGCTAAAAAAGCACTTCGAACGGTATTACCTCCAATGCCGGTGTTTCAAGGCTATTCTCTACCAAATCCACAAAACCTGTCCGGTAAAGATATGAAGTCAAGAATGTCGGTTGATCGAATGAAAACGCGCCCTGATTGGAGTGATCGTTGTTCTGAGCTATCGCTTATTTGATTTGCTCCCTATTAAACGAACTTTTTTCTGGAAATCTCGCAACATATCGGGTGACCATTTAGAGAAGTTCTTCAATATCTGGTTGTATTTGCTTTGATAATGTGCCGCCACCGTTCGCACCTTCAGCAGTTCCTGTTTTGTTTGCTCGTGCTCCTCGATCGCCTTTTCCAGTTCACGAGTCCAATCTTCGGATCTCCGCCGATTCTGCAAGTGCGTTTGTGTTTCAAACGTCACGCAGATACTGAGGTACTCCTTTTCCATGTGCTCAAATTCTTCAAACAGTGCTTGGTATTCTCTGGCCAAATTCTGGTATTCCTTGACCTGATCCTCCAGTAACTCCCGCAAGGCAAAGAGTTCAACTTTCTTGCCGCCGCTTGAAACTCGAATGTCCTCCATTTTCTGCTGCATATCTTCGAGTTTGCTCTCGAGGGTAAGTGTATACTGGCGTTTTTCCTCAAGAGCCAAGACAAGACGCTGTATGTTTTCTTCGCGTTTTTGAGCTAACTCTCTCTCTGTAATGAGATTATACAGCCAACCAGTAAGATAGGCCGGCAACACTCTGGACTTGAGAAGCTTGTCGAGATATTCCAGTTTGCGATAAATAATCCCCAGAAACTTGAAATTCGAGCCCTCTAGATAAACGGGAATGAGAGCCAGGTGTTCGGTTGTTTTTAATTCTGAATTGCGATACCTGAAAAACTTGACTTCAGTGAAGTAACTGTCATCTTCTTCCTGCAGCCGTGTCTTTAAAAAAACGGCAAAGCTGGAGGCGGCATCACCCTGACTTAGAACCAAATCCATGCCTGTCCGATCACAGAAAAAACACGTGTCAAACAGAAATTCCTGTTTGATTTGCGTAGCTAGTTCGGTAAATCGGTTTTCAATTGAACTCATTTTTACGGCTCCAACCGCGGCACGACTTATACCCTTCAGCAAAGGGCATCACGCTTAAAAAATAAGTTTATCAAAAACACCGCCCACTCTTCAATTACTGTAAACGCAATTCGAGCCACAGACCGTTTTTTGTGAATTCTCCTATATTATACTGAATGTTGAAGGGTTCAGGTTACTCCGCACCATCGTCATTGACTTCAATGTGAACACCGTTGCCAATGTCGGTCTTGCCGGTGGGGATTTGAAAGTCGTACATGCTAAAATGAGCCGTGAGTCTACTGGGTAATTCTTCCCAGTTAACGTGAATTTTAACTGTACCTTTCCGATTCATCGCTTCAATGACATCGTCCATTTTTTTACGTACCAGAGGAACATAGCCAGAATCAGTCAGATCAAAAATCAACGTGCCCAGCAGTTCTTCGCCATTGGAGTTAGCACGCATATCCAGAGCCACTCGGCTCAACACATCCTCGCTGAACCAGTCCCATGGGGTTAAATCCTCAACACCCAGAAATAGAAATACTTCAGGTCGAATAGCACTTCTCGTAAGAAAACCGTACAAGAAACTATCCAAATTGAGATCTTTGAGGCCTACACTATCATGGTGGTCCGCCTGTGTAACCGGAAGACCAGTGAGCATTAAACTCATGGCATTTCTTGTGTTTGCCAGATAAAAAATGCTCTCATCGAGGCTCATGAAAACACTTTTTCCCTTTTTGGTCTTAACCTCGATGTAGGACCTTTGCCCCTCTTCATAGAAAAGATCGTTCTCTCTCGCATTTCGCTCGGCAAAATAATAAGCGATGGAGGCTATTCTGTGATAAGCGGAAAACCCCACCGATAATTGAAATTCTTCATTGGCTGGTAGAGCCTGTAACTCGACTCTGAGCGGCATGAGTTCTTTAATATCACTTTTCGTCTTCGCGTTGTTCATTTCCTCTAAAGCAGGAAACTTTTTAAAAACGGGATTGTCCTTGTTGGCATGTGCCGATAGTTTCTGTATGAAATCAATCAGGAACTCTTCTTCCTCGTCCAGTTTGAGCTGAATGAAGCAATCGCTCTCGCTGGAAAGAATGGAGGCAGTTTGATCGAACTCGCCCTTTTGGCTTATCCAAACCGTTCCCATGACAACGAATAACAAACCAAGCAGGATAAAAATTCCGCATCCTATGGCACATGCGATACAACCCGTTTTCTTCTTACTCACCTTTCACCACCTAATCCCTCATTGAAATCAAAACACAGTCTCTTGCAAATTATACGATTTATCCATCAAGTTGTTTAGACAAAAAAAGCAGGTTAAACTCTGAAAATGCAACGGTTCATGTCAAACTGCACTTTCAGAGTTCAACCTGCTTTTCATCTTGAACCTAACCCGCAACGTAATTGCAGGTTAGGCTAATTGAAGTCAGACTATTCGCCAAGCAAACAGAAGCGGGACTTTACCCATTGCCTGTTTAACCTTGCGATATTGTCAATCTTGATTTCCTTTGGACATTCCGCCTGACAGGCGTAGGTGTTCGTACAGTTACCGAAGCCCTCTTTATCCATTTGATCAATCATTGAACGAACGCGCTGCTTGGCTTCCACTTCACCCTGAGGTAAAAGTGCAAGCTGAGACACCTTAGCTGAAACAAACAGCATAGCTGAGGCGTTTTTACAGGCGGCAACACAAGCACCGCAACCAATACAGGCGGCTGCATCCATGGCCTTATCGGCGTTCAATTTGTTGATTGGAATACTGTTGGCATCGGGAACACCGCCGGTTTTTGCGGAAGTGAATCCACCAGCCTGGATGATGCGATCAAAGGCTGAACGATCGACGATCAAGTCTTTAATTATGGGAAAAGCCTTGGCTCTCCACGGTTCAATGTAAACGACATCGCCGTCCTTGAACTTTCTCATGTGAAGCTGGCAAGCAGTTGTGCCGGCATCGGGACCATGAGGTTTGCCGTTAATAACCAGGCTGCACATACCACAAATACCTTCACGGCAGTCGTGATCAAATGCCACGGGGTTGTCGTTTTCTCTTTCAAGGCGTTCATTGAGAATATCGAGCATTTCGAGGAAGGACATATCGGTATCCACGCCATCCATTTTGTAGGATACCAGTTTACCTTGAGCGTTAGGCCCGCTTTGACGCCAGATTTTAAGTGTAATATTGATTTTCTTACTCACTTGTAACTCCTTTGCGTCAGTTTGACATTTTCAAACTCCAGTTCTTCCTGGTGACGAACGGGATCTTTACCTTCCCGATATTCCCAGGCGGCAACGTGTGAGTAATTTTCATCATCACGCTTTGCTTCGTTTTCTTCAGTCTGGGATTCCACCCGGAAGTGACCACCACACGATTCGGGTCGTTCCAATGCATCGCGACACATCAGTTCCCCAAACTCGAGGAAGTCAGCCACGCGGCATGCTCGTTCCAGTGTCTGGTTGAGCTCGCCCTGGGAACCGGTAACCGTCACATTTTTCCAGAACTCTTCCCTGATTTCCGGAATCTTGTTAATGGCCTTCTTCAAGCCTACCGCCTCTCTGGACATACCGCAGTATTCCCACATAACTTTACCCAGTTCCTTGTGGAAATCGTCCACTGTCTTCTTACCCTTAACGGCCAGAAGTTTGTCGATTTTGGCTTTTGCCTGATTTTCGGCATCTTTGAATTCGCTGTGCGTTGTCTCCACACGATCATAGCTCTGAGTAGCCAGGTATCCGCCAATGGTGTAGGGAATGACGAAATAACCGTCAGCCAAGCCCTGCATGAGTGCACTCGCTCCAAGACGGTTGGCACCGTGATCGGAGAAGTTCGCCTCGCCCAGAACAAAGAGCCCGGGAATGGTAGACTGCAGATTGTAATCAACCCAAAGCCCGCCCATGGTGTAGTGAATGGCCGGATAAATCCTCATGGGAACTTTATAGGGATTTTCATCGGTAATTTTCTCGTACATGTGGAAGAGGTTTCCGTACCTTGCCGCAATGGTATCTCTTCCGTCGCGCTTAATGGCGTCTGCAAAATCCAGATACACAGCCAGCCCGGTGGTACCAACACCGTTACCGGCATCACATGCAAGCTTGGCGTTTCGGGAAGCGACGTCCCTGGGAACCAGGTTCCCGAAGCTGGGGTATTTGCGTTCCAGATAGTAATCACGCTCGTTTTCTGGAATCTGTGTTGCCGGCCGGGTCTCGTCTTTTGCCTTGGGAACCCAGACACGACCATCGTTTCTCAATGATTCACTCATGAGAGTCAGCTTGGATTGATGATCACCTGATACCGGAATACAGGTTGGATGAATTTGGGTAAAGCACGGGTTGGCAAAATAGGCTCCCCTCTTGTAAGCGCGATAAGCGGCTGTCACATTCGAGGCTTTTGCATTGGTGGAAAGGAAGAACACGTTGCCGTAACCACCGGTTGCGAGAACCACCGCGTTGGCATTGTAGCGTTCGAGTTCGCCTGTAACCAGGTTGCGAACGATAATACCGCGTGCGTGTCCGTTGACAACAACCAGATCGACCATTTCCCTTCTGGTGTGCAGCTTGACTTTGCCTTTGCCAACTTCCTTCATCAGGGCACTGTAGGCACCGAGAAGAAGCTGTTGACCGGTTTGTCCGCGCGCGTAAAAAGTACGGGAAACCTGAGCACCACCGAAGGAGCGGTTATCCAGATAGCCACTGTAATCGCGAGCAAAGGGAACACCCTGCGCCACACATTGGTCGATAATGTTGTTACTGACCTGAGCCAGCCTGTAGACATTGGCTTCTCTGGAACGATAGTCCCCGCCTTTAATGGTGTCATAAAACAGGCGCCAGATACTATCACCGTCATTGGGATAGTTTTTCGCCGCGTTGACACCGCCTTGAGCAGCAATGGAGTGCGCTCTTCTGGCACTATCCTGAATACAGAAGCTTTCAACTTCGTATCCCAACTCGGCCATGGAAGCGGCAGCAGAGGCTCCTGCCAGGCCGGTTCCAACTACGATGACCTTGTACTTTCTCTTATTGGACGGGTTCACGACCTTTAATTTAAAGCGATGATTGTCCCATTTCTTTTCAAGTGGACCACTTGGGACTTTTGAATCAAGTATCATGTCTTCCCCCTTACCCTTTGAACAAGAAGAATAGTGGAATGATTGCAAAACCAATTCCGATGAAAAGTGAAAGAACCAGCCCCACCAAATTGACTAAGGGCGTTAGTTTGGGTTGTTCGACTCCAAACGTCTGAATCACGCTCTGAATACCGTGATTCAAATGGAAACCCAAAAGAAGCATCGCAATGACGGATACGCTTCCGATCCACGGTATTTGAAAGGCTTCTGATACCACGCCATACAGCCCCCTGGGATGGGTATGGTGAGGTCCGAACTTGAAAACAATAAGGTGCCAAACCAGAAATACCAAGACAATCGCGCCTGAATAAATCATGGTACGGGAAGCCAGGGTCGCATCGGATGCGTCTTTCTTCGCGTATGACTGTGGTCTGGCAGCTTTATTTTCCAAAGTCAAATTAAAAGCCAAAAGAATGTGAACCAGGAAAATGGTGACGAGTCCTGCTTCTGCTACAAGTAGTAACTTCGGATGATCGGCATAAAACTTGGCGTATTCATTAAAGGTTTCTGCTCCCATAAATAGCGTAAAGTTGCCGACAAGGTGAACGATTATAAAAATTGAAAGAAACAGGCCCGTAATAGCCATTAACTGTTTCTTGCCAATAGAGGTTTTGAAGAAGGCGAGGAACCACTTCATATCTAATTTCTCCTCCTTGCAATTCTATAGCCCTAATTGTGGATTCAAAGAAGTTTGAAATGCACAAGACTGGTTACAATTATAACACAAAAACAAGATATACCACATCTGCTTGATCCATTAATCCAATATTTTTTTTGCTAACATGATGAGAACAAGATATATATGCATTGAACTCCCTGGCCTTACCCATGTAAACAAGAGTTAACATGGGACTAAAGACCCATGTTAACGTCGTGGGCCAAACGCTCTTCAATTCCCCTGGGTGGCGTATATGGTGGCTCATTTGTTTTTAACCACAGATGGACACGGATCTTTTTTCACAGAAACAGAAGTGTCTGCATGGTCAATTTGTTGGTAACCACGAATGGACACGAATTAACACGAATGATTTTGATGGGATTGTTCTTTTCCCGTTCAGACTGAAATATCATGTCAAAAATATTGTAGAGAAGAATGAAAATGAGCCTGTCTAGTCTGGTATGAACACCCAGAACCACAAATGCGCAACCAGCAACTTTGTGAGCGGTTTCCTGATACACCTATCTGTGTTTATCTGTGTTTTTCTGTGTTCATCTGTGGTTCCTTTTTTTTAACCACAGATGGACACGGATGGACACGGATCTTTTTTTACTAAAACGGAGATACCTGCCTGGTCAGTTTGTTGGTAACCACGAATGGACACGAATTAACACGAATGTTTTTCATGGGATTGTTCTTTTCCCGTTCAGTTTGGAATGTCATGTCAAAAATATTGTAGAGAAGAATGAAAATGAGCCTGTCTGGTCTGGTATGAACACCCCGAACCTCAAATGTACAACCAGCAACTTTGTGATCGGCTTGCTGATACACCTATCTGTGTTTATCTGTGTTCATCTGTGGTTCCTCTTTCCTTGTCAAATACAGGCGGGGAAAGGGTGATATATGGTGAACCGGGTTTGCTCATCAAACGGGTTAGATTGTGGCTCGCTTGGCTCTCACAATCTAACCTTATTCGTTGGTTTAATGACGATGGTGTTATCGTTCGTCCTGGGTTGTTAACTCACTTTCTCCTGAGCGTGAAGATTGGATGGCATCGAGGATGTCATCTGTTGTTGCATTTGTTTTAACACCTTGCACATCAAAAGGAGATGTATCTTTTGATGACTTAGAGGCGACTGTAAATATTTCACCGCCACGTCTTTTGATAATGACCTCTTCTGAGCGAGCTAAATCCAGTACTGCTGATAATTTTTGGCGGGCTTCAGAATATGTAAAAACTCTCATTTTGAGACCTCCATCGTTTGTATGCCCAGAACTTTAGCAATTTGATTCATCCTTTTGTCAAGCGTAAGCAAAGGGGAATGCAGGAAAAGGGCACACACCAGAAAATAAGCATCATAAGCATAAATATGAAAATTAGAAGATATTTCAAGGGCTTTAGCGATGTCAACAGCTCGTAAATCAACAGGAATTTTTTGTATAGCGCTCCAGGCACTGAGCATTTCACTGGTGGTCATTTTCTTTCTTTTTAACAATGCAGATAAGGCATTGCCAATTTCGAACGGTAATACCTCGGGTGCAATTAACTCATGCCCGACTGTTAGTTTTATGATGCTGTCTCTTTCCGGTTCATAGAGTACAACTGCTAAAAATGTATTTGTGTCAGCTACGATCTTCATAGGTACAATTGTACCTTATGTGTGGCAAATGTCAAGTGAGATGTTTTATGATATTGTTTTACGGTTCATCTGTCGTTCCATTTTTTTAACCACAGATGGACACGGATCTTTTTTTACAGAAACAGAAATATCTGCCTGGCTAATTTGTTTGTAACCACGAATGGACACGAATTAACACGAATGTTTTTCATGGGATTGTTCTTTTCCCGTTCAGATTGGAATATCATGTAAAAAAATCAATAGAGAAAAATGAAAATGAGCCTGTCTAGTCTGGTATGAACACCCAGAACCACAAATGCGCAACCAGCAACTTTGTGAGCGGCTTGCTGATACACCTATCTGTGTTTATCTGTGTTCATCTGTGGTTCCTTTTTTTTAACCACAGATGGACACTGATGGACACGGATCTTTTTTACAAAAACAGAAATAGCTGCCTGGCCAATTTGTTGGTAACCACGAATGGACACGAATGGACACGAATGATTTTGATGGTATTGTTCCTTTCCCTTTCAGATTGGAATGTCATGTTAAAAATTCTGGTAGAGAAGAATAAAAAAGAACCTGTATGAGATGGTTTGAATACGCAGAACCTCTAATGCGCAACCAGCAACTTTGTGAGCGGTTTCCTGATACACCTATCTGTGTTTATCTGTGTTCATCTGTGGTTTCTTTTTTTTAACCACAGATGGACACGGATGGACACGGATCTTTTTTTACTAAAACGGAGATACCTGCCTGGTCAGTTTGTTTATAACCACGAATGGACACGAATTAACACGAATGATTCTCATGGTATTGTTCTTTTCCCTTTCAGATTGGAATGTCATGTTAAAAATTCTGGTAGAGAAGAATGAAAAAGAACCTGCATGAGATGGTTTGAATACCCAGAACCTCCAATGTGCAACCAGCGATTTTGTGAGCGGCTTGCTGATATACCTATCTGTGTTCATCTGTGGTTCCTTCTTTTAAAAATTGGAAAAATTTGAACGTCCTATTTTGTAATCTCGGGTATTTTTTCGTGGCCCGAGCTCATAAGTAGTGAACCAAAAAGCGGTGATCAAGGAGTCGTTCTTTCTTTACCTTAAACTCCGAATGAACTATAATTGGATTGCCGTTAATCAATAGATAAGCTAAATTCTATAGCCCCGATAACCCAAACACCAATGCGTCATACCCTTTGGTGTACAGACAAAAACCATAAGAAAAGACTTGCTTTCAAGGCTCTTTCTTTTAAACAAGAAGAGGAATTTTATTATGATCAGACAAATATTAATAATGGTTGCTTTAACGACAGGTTTCTTTTGGATTGCGTATCTATCCCATAATAGAATAGTTTGGCTTATTTGTTTGGGCCTCTCCCTGGCATTGCTTTCAGGTTACGTTCTATCCTTTATTAAGGATAAGAGAATAGTGAGGAATGGAGCTCTTGGCGGATTGATCGCACTAGTGGGCTACAATATCATATGGATGCTAAGAGGTTTGTTCTGGAAAAACGTTGCCACAGAAACACATTTGTTACTTGGGGCATTCTCCATTGGCATGGTGGTGTTTTTCCTTCTGGGTAAAATGTTCCATAAAATTCCCGACCCAAAAAACTCACAACATACAACCAACTAAAGTCCTTAGTCTAAACTTGTTCAAAAGAAGCTCTTTTCGAGTTTCAGCCGCTATGGCAGTTTTATAACCAGGTTTTAGCCCAAAAAAGGCGTTCCCATGTCGAACTGCCTTTTTCGGATTTAATCGAGTCGTTTTTTGTTATTGTCAACAGTCTTTCAGCAGTACCATTAGCCTCCGATGCAACAATTGAACTATGAAAAGGATCTGCCTGGCTACTTTTTTCCGCAAGCGTCTTTCAGCACCATGGGCAAGCCGCTGACCATGAAGAGAACGGTATCGGCGATTTCCGCCACGCGTTGATTCAGCCGGCCCACAGTGTCCCGGTACAATCGGGTTGATGGATCGTGCGGTACAATACCCAGGCCCACTTCATTGCTGATGAAAACCAGATCGTTCGGGCACTTTTGAACAGACGACACCAGTTCATCGATGTAAAGACCTATTTTTTCCTCATCGTTGACTTTGTAGAACAGGTTCCCGAGCCAGACGGTGAGGCAGTCGACAACCGCGACTTCCACTTCTCCATTAAGTGAGGCAATGGCTCGCGGCAGCTCAACAGATTCTTCAACTGTGCGATACGCGCCCTGGCGTTCCGCTCTGTGTTTGGCAATCCTGCTGGCCATTTCATCGTCAATAGGCTCCGCGGTGGCGATGAAGACCCGGTTATCGTATTTTTCAGCCAGTTGCAGGGCATAACGGCTCTTACCGCTTCTGGCTCCGCCCGTAATTAGTGTCACTCTGCTCATTCTGCCTCTGTACTGACTCACTCTGGTCTTACCGTTCAATACCCTTGCGGGCTTTTATACCTCTGTTGTAATAATGCCTGACCTCTTTCATCTCCGTAACCAGATCCGCCACATCCAGTAGTTCCTTGCTGGCGTAGCGCCCGGTGATAATTAGCTCCACGCCTTGGGGTTTGTCTTTAACGAGTTCCACAAGCTCACTAACGGGAAAGAGATTGCAGTCCACGGCGATATTCGCCTCATCCAGAATAACGACATGGTAGGCTTCACTCAGCATGGCCGCACGCACTTCTTCCAACCCGGAACGCGCCATATCCACATCAACCTGCCTGGGTTTCCTGTTGATGAAACACCCTCTGCCGAACTGAGTCACAGTGATTTGATCTGAAATTGATTTTAAGACTTTAATTTCGCTGTACTCCATGCCCTTGACGAATTGCGCAAAGTAGACGTTGAGTCCGGCACCTGCCGCGCGAACTGCGAGTCCGATGGCAGCGGTTGTTTTTCCCTTCCCGTTTCCGGTATAGACATGAACGTAGCCGCTGCCTACCGACGTGGATTTCAAATTTCCTTTTTCATACATTCTTTTTAGCTCCTTTTAACAAGCAGGTACACAAAACACGGCCCGCCGATCAGAGCGGTAATAACGCCCACGGGTATTTCAGTTGGCGCAACCAGTGTACGAGCCATGGCATCGCACATCACCAGGAAAGCGCCGCCCATGCAAAAGCTACCGAGCATGACAATTTGATTGTCAAACCCTGAAATCTTCCTGACCACATGCGGCACGATCAAGCCGATGAAGCCGATGGGTCCCGCAACCGAGACTACCGATGCTGTGGCAATGGAGCCGCCAATAAAACAGAACTTCTGTACCTTGGCGACATCGACACCATGCCCCATGGCCATGTCTTCTCCAAGTGAAATGTGATTGAGTGTGCGGGCGTTGAGCCCAATTAGAACAAGACCGATTATGGACAGCGGAATGGTTGAGTAGAACGAGTCAAAGCCAACGGTGTCCAGTCTGCCCATGGTCCAACGATCGAGAGACACCAGCAGATTGGGTTTGGTTAAGTAGCGAATTAAAATGATGAGTGCTCCACACATAATGCTGATCGTCACGCCAGCCAGGAGCATGGTGTGTGTGGAAATGCCGTTTCTCTTGCGCGACGCGAGGTAGATTAAAAACACGATGATACCCGATCCCGCCATGGCCATGAGTTGAACGGTCGTCATTTTTCCAAAAGAAAAATGCAGGGCAGGAACGGCAATGGCGATGTAGGCACCGACAGCAGCCCCGCCGGTAACGCCAAGCGTGTAGGGAGTTGCCAGGGAGTTGCGCAGGATTACCTGAAAGGTATTTCCTGAAACGGCCAAAACAGCTCCCGTCAAAAAGGCCAGCAAGACACGGGGCAGCCTGTGGAAAATAAAAATATCCGTGTCGATTTGAGTGATGGGACCCTGCTGCAGGTCGCTTAAAATGGTTTGAAAATCAATTTTTTCCGCACCGATAAAAGGAAAAAACAGCAGGGCAAAAATACTAAAGGCGGCGTAGAAATAAAGCCCGTGAAGCCTGTTCATTCGTCTCGTCTTTTCGGTCATGGCTGCTTCACGTTCCTTTTCCCGTTATTAAAAGGCAGAATGGAAGGTCTGCGGTTGAGCGGATGTTCAAAAATGGACAAGTTCTCGGAAAAAAACGCCATTTGCTCAATTCGATTGAAAACCTCTTCAGCAGAGCCAAACAGACTCACCCGTCCCCCGTCCATCAGCAGGATCCTGCTGCAGAACTGACTGGCCAGATTGAGGTCATGGGTAATCACGAGCACAGCCATCTGCCTGTTGGCCAAATCGGCCAGTAACTTGAAAAAGGAAGCCTGATGATGCATGTCGAGCCCGGTCGTCGGTTCGTCCAACAGAAGAATTTCAGGCTGTTGAGCCAGCACCGAAGCCAGCATGACTCGCTGCCTTTCACCGCCCGAAAGCTGCTGGATGGTGCGATCCCGAAATACGCGGGTTTCTGTGGCGTCCATGCACTGATCGACAATGTCACGGTCAGTCTGGGTCATTAACCCGAAGTCTTTCGACCGACAGAAACGCCCCATGGCCACCACGTCTTCAACGATGAAATCAAAAACCGGCGTAATCTGCTGAGGTAGGTACCCGATACTTTGAGCCAGTATTTTCCTCGGTATTTTTTGAACATTTTTCTGGTCGAGCAGCACTTCACCACTAACAGGCGATGTGATACCCGCCGCAATTTTCAAGAGCGTACTCTTTCCCGAACCGTTAGCTCCGATGACGGCAATGAAATCGCCCCTGTTCATCGAGAACTGAACGCAATCCAGTTTCCAGTTTGATTGGGGATAGGAATAGCTCACCTTGTCGATGTTAAGCAAATCGCTATTCATCAAACAGCTCCGGATGAATCAGCCTGGCCATTTCCAGCGCGGCTTGAGAAACCCTGGGCCCCGGTCTCAGAACCATATCGGCGTCGATGAGGTAGATCTCTCCTTGCTGTACGGCTTTCAGCGTTTGAAGCTTGTTCCAATCCTGCAGGATCCTGGCCGAACTGTCGTCCTGCTGTGCGGCCCGGTTGCTGGGCTCCAAAATGAGATCCGGTTGACGTTTGAGCAGGGTTTCCTTGGATACAACCGAGTAGTCCTGTTGCAGATCGTGAAAGACATTGATCCCCCCTGCAATTTCTATGAGCTCACTCAAGAACGTGTTGGGCCCTACCGTTGTAATACTGGCAAGAGAGCCCGGCGTTCGATACAGCGCAAAAAACACGCTCTTCTTCTTCGCGACAGACGCTTTGAGTTTAACTCGATGAATCTCTGCTTTCATTTCAGTGCAGAGTTTATTGGCGGCATCGGAACATCCAAGCCGCTGGCCTAGCTTGGTTATTCCCTGATATATTTCATTCAGGTTCCTTAAATCCAGGTGCAGACATTCAATGCCCTTGAGCTCGCAAAAATTGCTGATGACCTCATTTTTCCCCTGAAGGATGACCAACTCGGGCTTCAATGCGCTGATTTTTTCCAGATTGGGGTTGATGATTCCGCCTATCTTGGCTTTCTGAGCGGTTCCCGCAGGATAGGTACAGTAATCACTGACAGCGACCAGCATATCCTCACATCCCATTGCGTAGAAAATCTCGGTGGCAGCGGGATTGATACAAATAACCCTCCGGGGCAGGCTCTTTTCGGCAGCAAAGGCATTCTTCTTCCCAGCGGGTTCCTCTTCCCCAGGCAGAGTCAGAAACAGCAGGCAAATACCCAGCGTAATAATAATAAAAAGGGATCGTCTATTCATGGATGCGCTTCTTCTGTGTGGATAACATACTTGCCGCACGCCGGTATGAAATCAGGCCATTGCCTGACGGGAAGATGCTTGAGGGTTCCCAGCAGAGCGGCAATGGTTCCTCCGTGGGCAACAACGGCAAAAGTACCCCGGTCTGGAAGCTGATTGTACCACGAAAAGACTCTGTCACGGAAAGCGAACGTGCTTTCGCCTCCCTCCGGTGCAAACGATTCAGGGTCATCGATCATGCCATCCATGGCATTGCCTGTTTGAGAATAAATAGCATCCCATGTCTGCAATTCCCATGTACCAAAACATCGCTCCCTGAGTCTTTTATCGGGAAACAGTTGCCTATTTGTCATTTCGGCCAGCAGTTCAGCTAAAAAGCGGGTGCGTATCACATCGCTGTGGTAAATGCGCGCAAGGGGTTGGTTTGCCAACTCGCTGGCGACTGTCTGGCTCTGAGTCTTACCGCGCTCACTCAATTCCACATCGCTCGTGCCATAACAGACACCCCGATAGCGTTCGTGGACTTGACCGTGGCGGATGAGAATGAGCGTGCGCTTCAATTCAACCCCTGCCAATCCGCCGCGCAAACCAGCAGAACAATGACTTGAGTCATGTAACAGATCATACCGAGACAATCACCGGTTATGCCGCCAATGTGTTTGCGTATCTTGCTCAAGACAAGCCACAAGGCCATGGCCGTGCAGATCAGACTGAGCGCCATTTTTACGGGCGTGCACCATCCCCAGACAAGCAGCAGGGGCAAAATGAGCAGTGCCGCAAAAAACACATCTCGCCATCTGGCGTTGTGCCCGGCCTCCTTGGCCAAACCCTCTCTTGAGGCAATGGGTTTCAGTAAACCAATGGATATAACCGTAACAAGTCTTCCCAGTGAAGCAGAGGCTAAAATAATGAGGTAGGGATGACTTTCCAGCGATGCAATAGCGAGTATTCTCAGTAAAATGGCCGTAAAAAGAGCCGACGCGCCATAGCTGCCAATTCGACTGTCTTTTAAAATCCGCAGGATATCTTCTTTGGTCCAGCCACCGCCAAAGGCATCGAAATAGTCCGCCACGGCATCTTCGTGAAACGCTCCTGTTACCAGCATTTCAACCGCCACAGCAACCGCTGCTGCCAACGTGGGATTGAAGACATGGCTACCAGCAACGAAAACCAGGGCTGTGATGGCGCCAATCAGCAGTCCAACCAGGGGCATGTAAATGACAACCCGCTGAAACACCTCGGGTTTGGCGGGCTTGTTGCCGTTGGGCACGGGCAGCCGTGTCAGGAACTGAACAGCCGTTAAAAAAGGCAGAACCACATAGTTCATCATGACTGAATTCCCGCGGATTCAAAAGTGGCCATATTTTTTGTGATCTCGGCGGCCGCATCCAACAGAGGCATAACGAGCAGGGAACCCGTTCCCTCTCCTAAGCGCATGGACCATTCCAGCATGGGTTTTAACTGAAGTTCTTCCAGCAGGTATCGGTGTCCCTGTTCCGCCGAGACATGCGAAGCGATCATGAAATCGCGGCTGCCTTGAACAAGCCTCTCCGCAATGAGAGCCGCAGCCGTTGAGATGAAACCGTCTATCACCACAAGGGTTTTCAATTCGGCGGCCCGGCTGTAGAATCCCGCCATAGAAGCTATTTCAAACCCGCAGACCGCGGCAATATCCTGCACCAGGTCGCCTTTGCTGCGGCTCTTGACGCGTTCCACTGCAGCCGTGATAACGGCAATCTTCCGCTGCAGCATGGCATCGTCCGCTCCCGCTCCCCTGCCCGTTACGGCTGCAACATCGCACCCACACAGCAGGGCTGTCAAGCAGGTGGCAGCGGTGGTGTTGCCAATGCCCATTTCACCTGATGCGAGCAGTTTTGCGCCGTTTTGTACGGCCTGCTCAGCTTCCTGTTGACCGATTGCATAGGCCTCTTCAAATTGAGGTTTCGTCATCGCGGGTTGCTGCGCCAAATTCGCGGTTCCCTCCGCGACTTTCACACATCGATAGGAATCGCCCTGTTGGCCAGGCCGGCCTGCGGAGCCAACATCGACGAGTTTAAGAGCTGTGTGGCTGGCTTTGGCAAGCACACTGCTGGCGGCACCGCCGCTGAGAATGTTGTGGATCATTAATTCAGTCACTTCCGACGGCCACGCGGTTACGCCTTCCGCAATCACACCGTGATCCGCAGCAAATAAAACTATTTGACGCGGCCGGGTTTGAGGTTGAAGCGTCTGTTGGCAGAGACATAGTTTCGCAGCCAGCTCCTCAAGACGGGCAAGACTGCCGGGTGGTTTGGTGAGACTGTCCAGGTGGTTTTGTATGGTTTCTAAGTTGATTGTCACGATTGATGGATCCCGCTTTTCATTCAGGATGGCAAGCTCTTTTATGAGATTGAAAAAGGTCAACAGGCCGTCCAGGTTCAGCCAAAGTATAACACGAGGAGAAGAGCTGCTGAATACGTAGAGTGGTCTGCCATGCCGACTATCTGGAAAAACTACAGCGGAGCATGAGGTGGTTCTGCAGCGATATTCTAACTGCGGCGTTATTTATTCACTCTTCAGTGATTGGTTTGTTATATGCCAGTACCGACATCGATTAAAAAAACGGTCGAAACCAAAATAACCCCGAATACATTGAAGAGAAAAAACACTTTCTGGATTATACTGACAGGATAAGGATCCCTGACACGGTTTTAAAAGCAGATAGTCAAGAGGATCACCAAAAGGAGCCTCCTTCTCATGGCCGCCTCAGGGTATGATGAAGTACCCGGTATGTGTTTAGTTTGTTTGCGATGAGGTTTATTCAATGCTACAAGGAACCGCCATTCACTGGTTTCGCAATGATTTGCGTTTATATGACAACCCCGCTCTTTGCCTGGCTGCGGAACACGAGCGTGTTCTGCCGGTCTATATCCTGGACGAAGAGCATTCAGGCGGATATGCCATGGGATCGGCAAGCCGCTGGTGGCTGCATCATTCCCTGCAATCTCTCAGTAAAGATCTTGGTGGGGCCTTGTCCGTTTATCGCGGTGATCCGCTGACCATACTGCAATGCCTGATTGAGCGATTCTCTGTCAAGGCCGTTTACTGGAATCGCTGTTACGAGCCCTGGCGAATTCGACGCGATACAAAGATAAAAAAAACACTGCAAGCACAGCATATCCATGTTGAAAGTCAAAATGCGTCGCTGTTGTGGGAGCCCTGGACTGTCAGTAAAAAAGACGGCACGCCTTACAAGGTCTTCACTCCCTACTACAGAAAAGGCTGCTTGCGAGCTCTTCCACCGCGTTCACCCATGGATGTGCCGCAAGCCATTTCATGCCGCAAAGATGAACAGGCACTTGACCTGAAAGCACTCCATCTCCTGCCTCGCATTCGTTGGGACAAGCAGCTCGAACCTCATTGGCAAATTGGGGAAGATGCTGCCCATCATCGCCTGTTTGCCTTTGTCAACGAAGGTTTGTCCAATTACCGCGAAGGCCGAGACTTTCCGGCCAGGAACTGTACTTCAAAACTCTCGCCGCATCTGCACTTTGGTGAAATTTCACCTCATCAGGTCTGGCATACGGTCAAAATGGCTGCCGATCACGATGATGTTGATCACTTCTGCAGTGAGTTGGGTTGGCGTGAATTTTCATACTACCTGCTTTTCCACAACCCCGACCTGCCCCGAAACAACCTGCGTGAGAAATTCAACCACTTCCCCTGGGAAAAGAACGCCTCGAAGCTGACAGCCTGGCAGAAAGGGTGTACCGGTATTCCCATGGTGGATGCCGGCATGCGCGAGCTGTGGCAAACCGGCTCCATGCACAACCGCTTGCGCATGATCGTGGGGTCGTTTTTAGTGAAAAATCTCAGGCTGCACTGGCATGAAGGTGAACGCTGGTTCTGGGATTGTCTGGCTGATGCCGACCTTGCCATTAATTCTGCAAGTTGGCAGTGGGTCACCGGCTGCGGCAGTGACGCGGCTCCTTATTTCCGTATCTTCAATCCGGTCACGCAAGGCAAGAAATTTGATCCCAACGGTGAGTATATTCGTCACTATGTTCCAGAAATTGGTGAACTGCCCACCAAGTACCTGTTCAGCCCATGGACAGCGCCCAAGCCGGTTTTAGATGCCGCCAAAGTGGTACTCGGCAAAACCTACCCCCATCCGCTAGTGGATTTACAGCTTTCAAGGAAGCTGGCACTGGCAGCCTATCAACAACTCAAATAGCGGTTTTTTCCTTATAAACCGGGATTAGCTGAGGGTATGGTAAGCAGGTCTGATGACGATTCCATTTTAGGTGTGGTCTTTCTATCTTTTCCTTATTCCTGCCTGTTGATCTATTGCCGGAGCCAGGACCATGGGTTGATACCATCTACTCCTGTGGATTCAAGGTCCGTTTTGTCTCTGATGACGACGGTGCCGGCAGGAGTCAGAGCGGTTACCGCTATGGAGGGAACCGGCAAATTGCATTAGGCGGCATTTTTCGTGCTCCATGCCTTCACGGAACTTCTTCAACCTTGTTTGAGAGAAATTTGTTAAAATAGACGCAAAGAGAGGATTTGATGTTTAAAGTTTACTTTAAGTTAAAAGATGAAGAATACGAAATTGTGGCGCAGGATCTGGACTTGAGCCACCCTTACTTTGTTTCCATTAAGGATTTTGTGCTGGACTACGACGAAGGGCTGGTGGTAAACCCTCAGCTGGAAAACACCCGAAAGAGGTTCAAAGATATCGAGACCATTATGATTCCCTTTCAATGTTGTTCTCTGATCGAAAAAGTACCTGAAAAAAAGAGTGGTTCCTCTGTTGTCCTCAAAATGCAGGAAAAAGAGCAGTGAGGCCTCCATCGAACTGACAGTCGAAAAACTCATTCACCGTGGAGTCGGCCTATGCAGGGAAACCAATGGGCGCGTGCTTCTCATCCGGCATGTCCTGCCCGGCGAAAGCGTGTTCGTACATTCGATTGTGAAGCAAAAAGGAACATATTGGGTGGATTCGTTTGATATTTTGAAGCCGTCACCCGACCGCACAGCGGAACGCTGCCCTCAGAGCTCCGTCTGCGGAGGTTGTCCAATGATCTTCATGAGTCAGCAAAGGGAACGTCAGGAGAAGCTCAACATATTTAACGACATTCTGGAAAGAGCCCGCATTGCATGCCAACAACCGCCCCAAGTCACTTACTGCCATTTCAGCTCTTCCAGATACCGGGGGACCCTGCACTTCAAGGATGGCAAAACGGGTTTTTATCGACAGGGCAGTCACCAAATTGCGCCTTTGACAGGCTGCAAGGTCCTGCCGCCTGTGCTGATTCACCTGTTAAAGCCGCTCGACCAGGTGCTCCATCAGTTCCCGCAGCAAAGCGGTGACTTGCTTTTCGCCATCAAACCCGATCATGACGCCCTCCTGCTGCATTTCAAACTGCATTCCAAAGCCAGCAGCGCCTTCAAAAAGAACTTGCTGGACGCGCTTGCCAACAGAAAAGAAGTCAGGGGTGTTTCGGTTGAATACCGTCGAAAAAAGCAGTTGCTTTGCGGAAGCGACTGGCTGGAATTCCATTGGAACCGCTCCAAGGTTCAATTAAAAGTCTCTTCCTTCTTTCAATCCAACCCGAAATCCTGGCCGATGTTCTGGGAACTGGTAACAAGCTGGTCTGAAAGCTGCGTTCAACGAGGTGAATGGATATGGGATGGGCACGCCGGTTCCGGGTTCCTTGCCTCCGCCCTGTCCAACCACTTGATTTTGGCCACCGAACCCAGCCCTCAAACCATGAAGAATCTGCGAGGAGTCGTCGGCCAGGAAGGCCTTTGTTTTCAATGCACAGCCGAAAGTAAAATCAATCATGAACGCGCACTTCAATTGGGCGGCATGATCCTCGATCCACCCAGAAGCGGTTTGAGCAACAAGCTGAAACAATGGATTGTAGAAAAAGGACCGGCCAGTGTGTTGCTATTCTCCTGTGAGTGGAGTACGCTTGCGCGAGATTTATCCGCGCTGTTGAAGTCCTATCGTATCATCGAGCCCCTGCACATCATCGATGTCAATCCGGGCACATTTCGAGCGGAAGCAGCTGTTTTTTTGACACGGTTGCAAGAAATAGACATGTCATCTTGACCTGACAATCCAGAACATGGAGAATGAAACGATTCGGCACATCCCGTGCGTAAGGTAGGTGTTATTTTGAGAATCAGACCCTGTGTCCTCATTGAAAGAGATTCTAAAATTCTATTCATGACATACGATTATTCCAAAGGCAGATTGTACGCTCTGCCCGGAGGCGGTCAGGAAAAAGGCGAGACCTTAGCGGAAACAGCAGTAAGAGAAATGCGAGAAGAATGCGCTGTGGAAGTGGAATTGGGACCTTTGCTCTGGGTCTGTGAAATGGAAGCCCGCGGCGGTATCCCCGAAACGCTGCACCTGGTTTTTTCCGGAAAAATTAGCGACCGAGCCCAACCTCGTCTGCAACCACGGCATACAACTGCCTCCGGTCTCTGCTGGCTGAGCGCCGAGGAATTGACCGACAAAAGCCTGTACCCCCACATCGTCGGCACCATCCAAAAGGAATACTTCTTGCATAAATCTGATCCCAAAGGCACTTACATAGGAAGGTGCCCGCAGCGACCCTGGGTATAATTGAACGCCCTTCTCATGAATTTTATGGTTTCAGCTCTGACAAAGTGATTTTTCAGCATTTAAAACCACTCTTCAGTGCGCTGACCATTGTGTTCCGTAAGCGTTCATTCCCTTCTAACGAAACAACCAACCCGAAAAGAATCTAATCACGATTTTACATTACCCGAGGAATTCATGCGTCTTTCAAATCAACTCATTGCCATTGTCACTCTTGCTTCTCTACTTGGTGTTATCAATAATTTCAGACCCAAAACCCGCATACCCTGGATACAACAATGGGCTTCAGTCAAGGAAACCGAAAAAAACAACCATCACACCACTGAGAATGTCAGCGATCTGGTGAGCGGAAAGAATCTGCTCACTACCGATCAGGTTTTAAGTATGCTTTTAGCCAACCAAAATCAAGGGCCAACGGATATCTTTTTAAGAAAAGCACTCAGTATCTTTCGGGCTGAAGAAGACATGGTGCTCTGGATCGACGCGCGAAACCGAGAACTCTATGAAAAAGGCCATATTCCAGGCGCGGTTCTACTGGACTTCTACGATCAGCAGACCTATGTCGATGAAGTGGAAGCCCTGATTGCCGAAAAACAGCCCATTGCCCTTGTTCTCTACTGCCTCGGGAATGACTGCCCGGATTCTCACCTTTTAGGAGAGTCCCTGACATTCAGAGGCCATGAGAACATTTTCGTCTACAAGGGAGGCTGGGCTGAGTGGTACGACGATTTGAAACTGCCAGTTGAAGGCACACTGGAAAGCACCGTTGACACTGCCCCCAAAAAGGGCAAAGTGGTACGTAAGGGAATGTACCTTGAAGAAATTCTGCGCGATCTCCTTCCCTTCTTTATCGGCTTGATCGCATTCCTGTTCTGGAACAAGACCACGAAAAGCCAGGTCACTCTTTCCTCCCTGGCTATTATTTGCGGCATGTTCTTCATTTGGGCTGCGGTAACCAAAATACTCGCGCCCTTTACTTTCGCAAAGGATATCTGGGGTTATGACATGGTTCCCAGCCCGTTTATCAACATAATGAGCCTCATTCTACCCTGGATTGAACTATTGACAGGGGCAGGCTTGATACTGGGTTTCCACTTTTCAAAACTGAGACCTCTGACACTCAAGGGTTCCAGTCTGGTTCTCAGCTTCCTGTTGGTGGTCTTTATCATCGTCATAAGTATCAATGTCATGAGAGGCCTTGAATTCTCCTGCGGCTGTACAGGTGAAACGATTTATTTTGCGTCTGACGCGCTCTACTTTTCAGGCTGGAACGACAAAATAACGCTCCTGCTCCGAGACGCGGGCCTGCTTGTCATGAGCACAGCCTGCTTCCTGGCCAATCCGCTTCAACCTGAGAAAAGTAAGTAAAAAGTAATCGCGATCCATCGATATAACAGCACGCCCCAAATGAAGCGCGATCTGACAGGTAATATGCGCTGAAATAGAACCCGCTGCCTACCTATCCCTGCAGCCCGGCTATCAGCCCACTGCCGAACAGCACTGTTCAGCTGGAGCATCAAACACCACCCATCAAGCCAGACAGTATTCCCTATAGGAGACAGCACAAACAAGTCACACGCCTGTCTTGTTTTATTTGTTTGAATTGTCACATTTCTATCTTTTAAATGTCATTTTCTTCCTTTTTATATGCCACTAATAAACAAAGGATACAAATGACATTTATCACAAAAGAAATCAAGCCTACACTGCTTGTTTACACCAAGGTATTCATTTAAAATAACTTACAAAATATTCAGCTTGCTTCTTCCGCCCGAACATTTCACTCTGTCATCCATAATGATAATTATGGCAATCAAATTGCTAGATTTTACTGCATCGAAAGAAAGCGTATTCAACTGGCGGTAACCAGTGCAATACAGATCTTCTTTTTGTCAAGTTTCGCATTTTCACTGTCAATTCTCAACCAGGTCAGCACAGCTTTACCTCCTCTCCTCCAACTTTTGCTGTGTTGACCTGGTAGTTTTTGAGGCAGACACTCTTTTTCACAGTGAGCTCTTTTCTCGAAATTCTACCCAATTATTGATTACAACAAGATTTTTTCATTGAACAATGGACCCTGCTGGTGTTTCACCATCAAAACAGAACCAGAGAAAGAGCGTTCCTCAGATATATTTAAGACATTTTTGCTTTCGTAATTGATTAGATACGTTAGAATGTGCAGCAGTGAGGAATAGATATGGAAGATTTTTTAAAAAACCGAAGTAACCTGGAATATATTGAGGCACTTCGTGAAAAATACCTTGAGGACCCTAACAGTGTCGACACATCCTGGCAGTACTTTTTCAGCGGGATGGAGATGGGTTCCGATGGTTCAGCAACCCATTCCGGTCCAATAAACTGTATTGGTTCACCTTATGACACCCGAATTTTTCAACTTATAACCAGTTATCGCAAGTTGGGTCATCTCAACGCTCAGCTCGATCCACTTGAGATCGGACAAAGAGATCATTCCCAGCTGGACAAGGAACTGTTTGGATTCAGCGATTCCGATCTCGACCTGCCCTTTCCAACCATGGGTGTCCTGGAAAGTGAAACGGGCACCTTGCGTGAGATTATAGATGGCCTGACCCAAATTTACTGCGGAACCATGGGCGCGGATTACGTTGACAGCTGCAATGTTGAAACCGAACTTTGGTTTCACGAAAAAATAGAACGCAACTTCAACCAGCCTAACCTCGGCTTGGAAGAGAAAAGAGCTGTCATGCAGGCGCTCAATGAAGCAGAGCTTTTTGAAAGGTTTCTGCACACCAAATACGTTGGACAGAAACGCTTTTCAATTGAAGGTGGAGAAGCCCTGATTCCCTGTCTCAACGCGATCATTGAAACACTGGGTACACTTGGAGCAGATGAAGTTATTTTCGGCATGCCGCACCGTGGACGGCTGAATGTCTTGTCTAACATTATGAACAAAAACTATTCGGAAATTTTCCACGAGTTTGAGCCCAACTACGAAGCCAATCAGGTATCAGGTGACGGAGACGTTAAATACCATAAAGGCTTTGTCAGTGACTATCAAACCCGGTCAGGCCATCCCATGCACCTCACTCTTGTGGACAATCCCAGTCACCTGGAAGTTGTTGGTTCATTGGTAGAGGGTTTGACCCGCGCCAATCAGACTCTTCGCAAGGACGATGATAAAAATAAGATCGTCCCCGTACTCATTCACGGTGACGCGGCCTTTTCCGGACAGGGTGTTGTATCGGAACTGCTGAACATGTCTCAGCTGGAAGGATACTCAACAGGCGGAACCATTCACATTGTTCTCAACAACCAAATAGGTTTCACCACAGACCCGGAAGACAGCCGGTCAACTCCCTACTGCACCGATGTCGCCCGTCATATTTCGGCTCCCGTTTTTCATATCAACGGCGACGATGTTGAAATGCTCATTCACGCCACACGAATCGCTTGTGAATACCGACAGCGCTACCACAAAGACATCGTCATCGACCTGATCTGTTTCAGGAAACACGGTCACAACGAGGGAGACGAGCCCATGTTCACCCAGCCTCTGATGTACAAGGCCATTAAAAAGCACCCGACAACAAGAGAGCTTTATCTGGACAAACTGGTGCATGGCGGCAGCCTGGAACGGGCCATGGGTCGTGAGATGCAACGCGAATTTAAGGTCAGATTGCAAAAAGCACTGGATCTGGCCCGTTCGGAAACCTGGCTTTCAGATGACAAACCGGATCCCGAGCACTATCACGCTTACTATCAGGTCACACCCACATCCGATATGTTCAAGCGTTTTCCTACCAGCATAAGCCCGGATGAGTTAAAACAGATCGTGAATGGGGTGTCATCCTTTCCCGCAAGTTTTAAACCGCACCCCAAAGTGAAAAGACTCTTTGAACAGCGCATACACATGCTGGAATCCGATAAGATCGATTGGGGTCTGGCAGAACTGATCACCTATGGCAGTTTGTTGAAAAGCGGTATCGCCTGTCGATTAAGCGGTCAGGATGTCAAGCGCGGAACCTTTTCTCATCGCCACGCGGTGGCTTTTGACTATGAGACAGGAAAACCCTACACTCCTTTGGATTCTTTAGCCGAGGGTCAACCCAAATTTCAGATCTACAATTCCCTTCTCAGTGAGATGGCGGTATTGGGTTTCGAGTTTGGATACTCGCTGGCAAAATCACCTTGTCTGGTCATTTGGGAAGCCCAGTTCGGTGACTTCGCCAATGGAGCACAGGTCATTGTGGATCAGTTTATCAGCAGTTCCGAGTCCAAGTGGAACAGAGTCAGCGACCTTGTCATGTTCCTGCCCCACGGTTATGAAGGTCAGGGACCCGAACACAGCTCTGCCAGACTGGAGCGTTACCTGCAATCGTGTGCGGAAAACAACATGCAGGTGGCTAATTTGACCACTCCGGCGCAGCTCTTCCACATCCTTCGCCGTCAAATACTGCGGGATTTCCAGAAACCTCTCATTATCATGACGCCGAAAAGTCTTCTGCGGCATCCGCTCTGCGTTTCAAAAGCAAAGGATTTTACCGACGGCAACTTTAAAGAACTGATTTCAGATAGTGAAATCAACCCGGAAGAAGTCACTCGAATCGCGTTCTGTTCAGGCAAGGTCTACTATGATCTGCTGGAGTACCGCCGGGAGCACGGACACAACCACGTCGCACTTGTTCGCCTTGAGCAGCTTTACCCGCTTCCATGCAAGGCCATTCTGGATCAGAAATCAATTTACAAAAATGCCAAAGAGATCACATGGGTTCAGGAAGAGCCCATGAATATGGGTGCCTGGAGCTACCTTTATTACCAATTGGAACTGATTTTCAAGCATAAGGTCACTTACATAGGCAGAAAAGAGAGCGCCAGCCCCGCGGTCGGATCCATGAAGTTGCACCGTGGAGAACAGGACGCTCTCGTCAAATCAACATTCGAAAAAATGACAAAGGGAGTCGTAGCAGTATGAAGATCGATATCGTAGTCCCCCAAGCTGGAGAATCTGTAACCGAAGCAATGGTCGGTGAATGGTTAAAAGAAGAAGGTGACCTGGTTCAAATGGACGATCCCATCGTGGAGATGGAAACAGATAAGAGCAACCTGGAGCTGGCAGCAGAAGCATCGGGCAAGTTGCACATTGCAGTTGAAACGGGAACCGTTGTGGCTCCGGGAGACACCATTGGCACCATCGACACCTCATTTGAGGCGGGTGAAGGCACGGAAAGTGAGCCCGCAGCAGCTGAAACAACCGAAACAAAAGAAGCAGAAGTCATCACAAGTCCGGCAGCAAGACGCATTATCGCTGAAGAAAACCTGAACCCTTCTGACATAGTGGGAACCGGCAAGGACGGACGCATTACCAAAGAAGACGCCATCAATCAAGCTGCCGCCTCTTCACAAAAAGAAGCACCCGCAGCCGTGAAAGCAGAACCATCTCCAAAGAAAACGGCAACGCCTCCCAAGAAAACAGCCCATTCCGAAGGCAAGCGAACCGTTCCAATGAGTATGATGCGCAGAAGAATCGCCAAACGGCTGGTGGAAGCGCAGCAGACCGCGGCGATTCTCACCACCTTCAATGAAATCGACATGACAGCAGTCATGACACTCAGGTCACAATACAAGGATGCCTTTTTCAAGAAACACGGCGTCAAACTCGGTTTCATGAGTTTCTTTATCAAGGCGAGTATTGAAGCGTTGAAAGCCGTGCCTGAAATTAACGCCGAGATTGAAGACCAGAATCTTATCTACAAAGACTACTGTCACATAGGTGTTGCCGTCGGCACGGAAAAAGGACTGGTTGTTCCCGTCATCAAGCACGCGGACGAAATGAGTTTCCATGAAATTGAACAGGCCATTGCCGATTACGCTGAAAAAGCCCGTCAGGGAAAGATCGCCATTGAAGATCTCCAGGATGGCACCTTCACCCTGTCCAACGGCGGAACCTATGGTTCGCTCTTGTCCACGCCCATCCTGAACCCACCGCAAAGCGGTATCCTGGGAATGCATAAAATCGAGAAGCGAGCCGTGGTTGTCAATGATGACATTGTCATCAGACCCATGATGTATGTCGCCCTTTCCTATGACCACAGAATTGTCGATGGAAAAGGCGCAGTCACCTTTTTAGTCAAAATCAAAGAGTGCCTTGAAGATCCGGCACGTTTACTGTTAGGAGTGTAGTGATGAATTACGATGTACTAGTCATTGGAGGTGGACCAGGTGGATACGTAGCAGCCATTCGGGCCGCTCAATTGGGGTTGAAAACAGCCTGTGTCGAGATGAGAGAGACCCTGGGCGGAACCTGCCTGAACGTGGGCTGCATTCCGTCGAAAGCGCTGTTAGATTCTTCAGAGCACTACGCCCAGGCCAGAAGCGGTTTGCAAAATCACGGTGTCGTGGTTGAGCAAGTCAATTTCAACCTGGAAACCATGATGAAACGCAAGGAAAGTGTGGTTGGTTCATTAACTCAGGGTGTTGAAGGGCTCTTTAAAAAGAACGGCGTTACCTGGCTTAAAGGCCAGGCTCGTTTAACGGGTTCGAATAATGTAGAAATCAAGACACCTGATCAAACTGAAACCGTTTCCGCGAAAAACATCATTCTGGCGACTGGTTCCACGTGGATCGATTTGCCTTTTATCGAGGTGGATGAAAAGCGAATTGTCAGTTCCACCGGAGCCCTGTCGTTTGACGAAGTGCCCGAGCACCTGGTTGTCATCGGCGGTGGAGCCATTGGCCTGGAACTGGGATCTGTCTGGCTTCGACTGGGTGCGAAAGTCACCGTTATAGAATTCATGGATCGACTGGCTCCTACCATGGACAAACAAGTCAGCCGTGAACTGAAACGCGTGCTGTCGCGTCAAGGCATGAAATTCCATCTCAGCACCAAGGTAACAGCCTGCGAGGTTCAGGATAAAGCCGTTCAATTAAAGGCCGAAGATAAAAAGGGAAACGTGCTGGAATTCAGCGCTGATCGAGCTCTGGTCTCCATTGGAAGACGTCCATTCCACAGCGGACTGGGTCTCGAAGAGCTGGACATCGCGATCGATCAACGCGGTTACATTCAAGTGGACAGCCACTTTCAGACCAACGTCAAAGGCGTCTTCGCCATTGGCGATGTCATTGGCGGTGCCATGTTAGCTCATAAAGCGGAAGACGAAGGTATTGCCTGTGCCGAACTTCTGGCAGGAAAGGCAGGCCACGTCAATTACGATGCCATTCCCGCCATTATCTACACCTGGCCCGAAGTCGCTGCCGTTGGCGAAACAGAGGAATCACTTCAAGAAGCCGGCATACCTTTTGCCAAGGGTACATTTTCGTTTAAAGCCAGCGCACGAGCCCGCTGCATGGATGAAACCGATGGCTTCGTGAAAGTACTGGCTCACAGTGAAACCGACCGCGTTCTGGGTGTCCACATTGTGGGACCGCGGGCATCAGACCTGATTGCCGAAGCCGTGGTGGCCATGGAATACAAAGCCAGCAGTGAAGATATCGCCCGCATGGTTCACGCTCATCCCACCCTGAGCGAACCCATTCGCGAGGCGGCAATGGCAGTGGAAAAAAGAGCCATTCACAGTTGAAGTCTAGCCACCCATGAGCCAATCGTTTGATTTGAAAAAGGTTGTCAGCTTGTCACAACAGGCTTGAAGCTGTTCTTTATCGACTGATTTAAGCGTGACCCTGACAACGGGTTCATCCGGTTCACGATCTCTGGAAGAGGAATCCCGATACTGCGGATAGGAACCCACATCGACACCCGGATACTTGCTTTGAAGCCCGGCCAAAGCTGTTGCAAAGTAACCTTCCGGTACGCTGATCTTCAACTCCCGGTGGTGGATTTTTTCCGCTGCGGGCAGGCTGTCCAGGACGACTTCCAGTTTCTCTTCAAAAGACCTTGGCAATCCGGGCAGAATAAAACAGTTACCCAGCTGGAAGGTCGGCCAGCGCTCTTCTGTGCCGCCAAGGAGCTTCGTTCCCTTTGGCAGCGTGTAAAAACGCACATGCTGACCCTTGTTTTCAGACCCGAAGTACGCCGTTAAGCGTCGCTTCAGATACGGATCCTCAGCCAGCTCCACACCAAACACCCGGGCATAGGCTTCCATGGTGACATCGTCATGTGTGGGACCAATGCCGCCAGATGAGATCACGAACTGACTGCGCTCTTTCATTTCACGGATTGTCTTGACAATGACATCCAGCTTGTCCGGAATGATCCTGACTTCATCCACCGTCATGCTTCTTTCGCGCAGCTTCTTGAACGCATGGCGCAAGTTCGTATCGGCTACCGACCCCGATAGAATTTCATCTCCGATAACAATGATGGAAAACACAAGCCCCTCCCATTGAACAAGATCATCACACCCCGGGAATCACCGCCCTGAGTACCCTCTTTATACCACAGCTGACTGAAATGTGATGACATAATGGCATCTACAGGCCCGCTTTACAAATTAAATCAGGCAGTCCTGCCCCATCTCCGCGTACCGCTCACAACCGCAAGCGGTGAACCATAAAACATTGTATTAATAGTACTTAAACGCTACATAACCAAAAATGATGTCTCCATTAGACTGGCAAACATGCTTACTTCAGCCAATTTTGGTCTGTCTTTTGCTACGCGTTCTACAACCATAAAAAGCCAGCTATTGGCCAGGAGAATTTATGATACAAAAAGTTTTTTCCGCCTTACTGATTGCAACGTTTATTTTGAGTAATCCCACAGCCTTAGCGGACAATCTTCATGCCCAATTCAAGGGAGAGGTCGAACAAGCGAGTCCCAACATTGCCGACCTGGCAGAAGCATTGAGCCCAACAGTTGTCTACATTGAAAGAACAGAAGAATCCAAGTTCAGACAAATACCTAACGATCCCTTTCATCAGTTTTTTCGACAGCCGGATCGACATATTCCCCGCGTATCAGCGGGTTCGGGAGTCATCGTCAGTTCCCAAGGACATATCATCACCAATTACCACGTGGTAGAAGATGCAGAGAGTTTGAAAGTCACCTTGAACGATGAACGCGTATTTGACGCTGAACTGGTTGGGTACGACGAGGAAATCGACATGGCTGTTCTGCGAATCGAAGCTGATGGACTTTTTTACGCTGAACTGGGTGATTCCAGTGACATTCGCGTTGGAGAATGGGTTATCGCCATTGGTTCGCCTCTTGGTTACCGCTACACAGTGACACAGGGTATTATCAGTGCCCTGAACCGCGGAAACTCGGTTCGATTAAACGCCATCGAGAACTACATTCAAACCGATGCCGCCATCAATTTTGGCAATTCCGGCGGTCCGCTGATCAACATGAAGGGTGAAGTGATTGGAATCAACTCGGCCATTTCATACGGCGGTCAGAATATTGGTTTTGCCATTCCGGTCAATCTCATTAAGGCTTCCTACACCCAGATTATCGACAAGGGCAGTGTGTCCAGAGGGGCTTTGGGAGTCCAGATCAACTCGCTCTCCAATGAAGCCAAGGAGTTCTTCGGTGTCACTCACGGTGCCCTTGTGGCAGGAGTAACGGAAGGTTCACCTGCAGAGAAAGCGGGACTCCAACCGGGTGACCTGCTTGTTAAGCTGGACAATACTGAAATCATCGACAGTGGACACTTGGTCTCGTTGGTCGCCATGAAACGTCCCGGTGATGCCATTTCACTTCAAGTCATCCACAACAGCGCAAAAAAGACGTACCGGGTTGTGCTGGGCGACCGCGCCGATCTGGTACCGGGCTCCGGTCCTTCGAGACCAAAAGAGTTAAAAAAACCAACACATGAACCCGACATTCAAATCGAATCCATTGGCCTCTCAACTCAATGGGATGACAGTGATTCCGCCTGGGTCATTACCGATGTTCAACCCGATACGCCTGCCTCTGCCAAAGGGATCCGTGAGGGGTGGAGCATCATTCGAATAAATCAAACCAAACTCAATAAAGACAACGGATTAAAAGTTTTTTCCGACTTAAAAGCAAGCAAGGACGTCATATTATTGGAAACGGAAAATGAAAGAGGAACAAAGATCTTCTTTCTAAAACCACAATCTCCCTAATAACCAAATCCTTTTAACACAAAAAGTCATTAACACTTTTATCATTCTACCTCCTCCCTCCAAGCCCCCCGAAAGGGGGGCTATTCTTTTTGAGCGGCTCTTCTTTTTGTAAACGAAGGTATTGGAAAAAGAAAAGTCAATTGCTCCTGGAGTGGAAGGAAAGAAATCTGCATTTATACTGAAAGGGAAAAATAATATAAGCAAGCTCAATTTGAATCATGTTAGAATTTCGCTGGACCAACTATGGAACGATCAACTTGGCAAATCTCTTCCCAATGAAGGAGTTGTCGTGACGAAAAAGAGACGGTTATTAATTGTAGATGATGACCTTGCCATACTCGATGTCATGTGGGCAATTGCCTATCAGATAGAGGGCATTATTCCCGAAAAAACAAATCAGCCGCTAAACGCCCTGGAACTCTTGAAAACAGGTGATTATCAATTCCTGCTCACCGACCTGGATATGCCTGACCTAGACGGCCTGGAACTCCTGCATAAAGCCAAAGAAATTAACCCCGATATGGCCGTTACCGTAGTCACGGGTTTTGGCGACCTTGAAACAGCCATTAGGGCTATCAATGCAGGCGCTTATGAATATGTCCACAAACCTTTCAGACCTCAAGAGCTGACCCTGGTAATCAATAACATGGTGGAACGACAGGAGTTCCTGGACCAAATGAAAGAACAGGAATCAGAGTTAATCAGGCTCAAGACCGCATTGAATCAAAGCGCACAAAAGGAAACGGAACTGCAGCGAGAACTGGAAGAATTACAGGTAAAACTGGAAGCCATCGGCATTTCAACAGGCAAAGGTCAGAAAGACATCCTGCAAGCCATAAACAAAGCCGCATCCAAAAAAATACAACACAGCCGCGCTCAAGACCTATCCAGAGAGCTAACCAACCTCACCGAACTCCTGGATGACAAGAAAATTTCAGCGGAGGAATTTTCCAAATTTAGGCAGTACATCATTAAGAAAGCCTATGGGGAATGAGTTCCAGGTCCTTTAAAACTGGAAGTTCCCCACTCTTGTAAATTTAAAAAACTTCGTGTTGGGCATCGAGCATGATCGAGATAATCTCTAGCTCCGGAAAGTAATCTGTCAAACTCACACACCTACCGATCGATTCACATACATGCGCGACCTCTACAACAATCCATCTGCCTGAGAAACCTATTCAGGTAAGATTAATTCTTCGACAATTTCCCTCTGCGATTGGTAGAAGTAATCTTGATCCAGTCCCCTGCCTCCTGGCAGACGGTCCTGACCGTAATAAGCCAAAACATAGCCATCAGGCCTGTTCTTATTGGTACTTTCCACATTATAAGGCCGGTAAATAATTTCTCCGTCTTCTTCATCCTCAAACTCCGGAACCAGTTCATCCGGCAAAACGCTTAAGTCCGATGTTTCAACGGGGTAAAAACCGTTTCTGGCTCTGAAATTATCTAAAGCAACAGCTATTTGAGAAAATTTCTGTTCGATCCTGGCCTGCTTCGAGCTGTTGAGCAGCTGAAAGAGCTCGTCGATATCTATGATCTGTTTTTCTGATTTACCTGCGTAGCTGGTATCATTGTAATCCGTTATTATTCGCAAAAAGAGCTCTTTGGCTTTATCAAATTCATTGGTATCCGAGTAGAGAACCGCTTTGTCGTAGATTCTTTTGGCTTCTTCTTCTCTCGGGTTGGTACAGCTCCACAAGCCCAAAACAGCAACAAAAAGAACAATGACCCTGGTTTTCATGGATTTCCCCCCTCACTCCAATGAAATTCTAGCACACAGCGGTACCTCGAGATATTAAAAATGCCAGCCAATACTGACAAGATAGCCCACCATGTCTTTATCGTCGAGCCCGGTGAGTGTGTCAACCGCATCCTCTTCAAGCGCGTTGGGTGTGTAGAGTATCTTGCCCTGAACGAAGAGTTTATCCAATAAGTTCACACCGGCACCCACTTCAACACCCAGTTTATTGTCGATAACATCCCGATCGATGTCTTGGACATCAACATCGATCAAGTTAACGCCAGCCTGCAAATAAAACAATCCGCCCATGGGGTAGAACATCGCATCAGCCGCGAACATGCTGTTAATATTCAAACGGCCTTCCACAAGCACTTCATCGTTAAAACGCTCTTCAATGTCACCATCGCTGTCGAGGTAAAAGCCCTCTACCTTGACACCCATAAAGGGCAGTTTGAACCAGAGATCGGCACCCAGGGCCAATGACCGCTCGTTGCTTTCAAAACCTTTCGTAGGTGACATAGCTCCTGCCTGCAAACCGAACCTCAAACCCGCAGATGCCTGCATGGAGAGAATAACCAAACCCAAGAACAACAGTGTTTTTTTCATTCCAATACCCTACCTCTTTGAACTATTCTGTCGCTTATTATAGCAGTTGGACTGCGCGAACATCTATCTAAACTTTACACGCTGAAAAAGAAGATCACCATACCATTTCCGGGAGAAATACCGCCCCGAATAAAAAGGCTGAACTTGTTTGGTTGAAGAATCATCTTCTGTTCTTCTTGTGCTTGCAAACAGGCTGAAAAAATGAAACTATCGCTGGATTTACCTCTTCAATTTCAAAAAATTCGACAATGCCGCTACCGTTTTTTCAGTCGCACCCAGGTTATCCTGAATCAATTCCCGCGCGCTTTGCTGCATTCTTTCACAGGTTGAAGGCTTCTCGAGCAGAAGCCGAATGACCGAATTGAGTTCTTTGGCCGTTTGCACTTGAATAATCGCTTCTTTTTCCAGGGCCAAGTCCAGTTCCTGCTTAAAATTGTGCATGCAGGGACCCACCAGGGCGGGGACTCCGGCAGCCAGAGATTCCAGAAAATTCTGTCCTCCACGCTGGTTGAAACTACCCCCAATAACGCTCAGAGTGCCATAGGGATAAACGGACGACAACTCTCCGATGGTATTTAAAACAACACAGCGTGAATCCAGCTCACCGTCTCCATCCCTCAAGACGGGACTGACGCTCTCGAGCGCTTCCTGATGACGTTCAAGGTGCCCGAAATGTCTGGGCACCCAGAGCAGTCTGCTGCCTTCAAACTGCTCCAGAAGTAACAATGCCTGTGGAGCCAGCAGCTCTATTTCATCGTCGCTGATGGAGGAAAAGATGAAAAGCATCGCAGAAGTGGATTCCAGCCACACTCGGAGTCTCGAGGATTTCAGTTGGGGGTTGACGTAATCGAACTTGATATTTCCGGTGACAGCCATGCGGTTGTCAGGCAAGCCAAACGCCTTAAATCCAGCTCTTTCCGATTCCGAACGCAACAAAGCGCGGTCAATACGCGCCACACTGGCTCGCATGAGTGCATTTTCACTCCATTTGAGTGTTTTCTGGCTCAGACGTGCATTGATCAACAGGATGCGTCCTCCGGAACCAGACACAAAGCGATACAGCTCAGGCCATATCTCGGTCTCGACAATGACGAGATTGGGTACGCGGACGTTCTTGAAGAAACGCCTGAGCGAGAGCGGGTGATCAAAGGGCATCAAGCGGCACTGACAGACCGCTTGTCTCCTTAACGTTTCCAGCCCGGTCTGTGTACTGCTGGTGAGCAGAAAAGTCGCTCGCTCTTCTTCAGAAAAACGGGAGAGAACCGAATTGAGAATGACGGCTTCACCCAGACTCACCGCGTGCAACCAGGCCTTGGGTTGATTAGTCAGCGGTTTCGGCCAAAGACGCTGCCACAACCAATCCCTGTTTCTCCAGGAACGCAGAAAGGGAAAGAGCAGTGTTCCAACAATTAAAACCATACTTGTAAAAACCCAATAAATCAGGTGCCAGATTACTCGCATCATATTGGTTCCTTCCCAACGTGAGCATCGACAATGAGACTGTCTGCACACCCATTGAGTTTACAATAAAGCGGGTGCTCTATTGCAAGAAAAGTTTGGAACACCTCGTTTAAACGGGCATGCCATACGTGCTTCGACAAGCACCAACGTCTTTCAACCCGTAAAAAGACCGCGTCCTCATTTCCATTCCAGTCTGCACTTTATCTATCCAGGGGATCTCCTGTTCAGTCAAAGGCAGCCACATCGACCCAGAGGCTCAACTCACGTAAAGGATCTCCCCAGAACAAAGCGAATTTTCAATCGTTTAACGTCAGGTCACATGGTATACTTTCCCGTCAAAAGAGGAGAGCTTTATGCGCACAAAAAAAAAGGATACCAAAAAACCTGAAGAAACGGCCAAAATCGCCAATGAGGATCTTCCCTTCAAAAAAGGTTTTTTGAGAGACTGGTTTGAAGTCATTATGTACGGTTTGGCTATTTTTATGTTTTTAAAGGGCTTTGTCTTCCAGAATTTTCAAATTCCCACCTCTTCCATGGAGAACACGCTCTTGATCGGTGATCACCTCACAGCCAATAAGTTTGTCTATGCACCTTATCAATGGGAATGGGAAAAGAGCATTCTGCCCCTCAAAGATGTGGAACGAGGCGACGTGGTCGTCTTCAAGTTCCCTTTAAAAATTACGGATGACTATATCAAACGCTGTGTCGGTCTTCCCGGCGACCGCTTCGAGATTATCAACCACAAAATCTATGTCAACGGCCAACCAGTCCCGGAAAATTACACCTATTACAAATCCGTAAACATGAGTGGATCCGGCAAACGCGATCCCGACAACGAAAACTACCCCCTGGATTATGAAACACAAAAACCGGGCCTGGAGGAGGCTTCCTACATCCAACGTCAGTTCAAACCTATAGATAGTCATGAAGAAAAAGACATGACCCATCTCAAACTTTTACCTCTGTTGAACCGAACCATGAAAACACTGCGCTATCTCGACCCGGAAGCAGGACCACACTATCAGCAGTGGATGGAGAAACTGCGCACGTCAGATGGCTTTGTCATTCCTGATGGGTTCTACTTAATGATGGGTGACAACCGAAACAACAGTGCAGACTCAAGAATATGGGGCCTGGTGCCCAAAGCACTGATTGAAGGCCGGGCTTACTGTGTCTGGTGGTCCTATGGTGAAGAAACCGGAACGCACCAATTATCCGGCTTTGAACTTATCTACAGTTACATCCGGGTCGCCTGGCGTATTTTCACCCATACGCATTGGGAACGCTGCTTCCACATAATCGACTGATCAAAGAGGATAGAATGGATATTTACGCACTCATTCCGGCCAGGTACGCCTCCACAAGATTCCCCGGGAAACCGCTGGCCCTGATCTCAGGGAAACCCATGATTCAATGGGTCTATGAACTGACGGTTCAAGCAGCTCATGTCAAAGAGACCTATGTGGCCACCGACGACAAGAGAATCCGGGATGCCGTACTCGCGTTCGGGGGACAAGTCGTTATGACTTCAGCGGACGCCGCTTCAGGCTCCGATCGCATTGCCGAAGCCGCTGAGAGCCTGAATATGGATCATTCCGATCTCATTATCAATGTACAGGGCGATCAACCTCTGCTTAAGGTCGAAGCCATCGACCACCTCTGCGCGGCCTTTCAGGAAAACAACGAGCTGCAAATGGCCACTCTCGCCGTTCAAACCAGGGACTATCACGTACTAAGTGCACCTAAAAACGTCAAAGTGGTGCTGGATCGCGACCATTTTGCTCTCTACTTCTCAAGATCACCAATCCCCTTTGGCAGGGACTCCAGTGATTTTGATTCCTACAAGCATATCGGTGTCTATGCCTATACCAAACAATTTCTGGACATCTTTCGCAAGCTGCCCGCCAGTGTACTTGAAGAAATTGAAAAACTGGAGCAACTACGCGTACTGGAACACGGTTACAAGATTAAAGTCATTGTCACCGATTTTGAATCTCCCGATGTGGATCTTCCCGGGGACATCCAGCATGTGGAAAAACTTCTTTCCAAAAGACACACATAAAAACAATTAAATCGCGCCTTTTCACCGCGCTGCCAAACTTCTATGTCGTTTCAGCCACACCCTCGATGGTGACCTAAAACACATTGCCACCTCCGTTGGTATCCTGTACCCTGAAAACGTTTACCCATTTCCCACTGACTGGAACCATCAACTTATCAACGCGCAAGACCATGTGCCAGACTATCTCCGGTCTCAAGCACCGCTTGTTATTCGCGCTTCCCTGCATCCTCATACCCTGCAGAATTTCCCTTGACTCAACAACCAAAAGCAAATACCAATTAAACGGCTCAAATAAAATCACTTACCAAACAAAACAAAAGAAACGCGCATTTTTATAAAAAATATTATTTATATTACTTGACAGTTGTTCACTCAGATAATATATTGTAATCCAGATAAGGGCTATGCCCGAGAAAAGAACATCAGGAGGATACGATGTACGGATTTTCTAGAACATTAAATACCATCATGAATATCCAAAATGCGCTTGAGAGAGCCATGGAGGACGGATTTAGTCACACATCAACCTTTAACAGCGGAGTTTTTCCTCCCATTAACATACTGGAAAAAGACGAGCGCATTCACGTTATCAGCGAATTGCCCGGCGTTTCTTCAAAAGACCTGAACATCGAAGTCAAAGGACGCCATCTTCGCATCAAAGGTGAACGCGAACTGAAATACGACGATGGTGCCAGCATTCATCGCATGGAGCGGAAAGGCGGTTCATTCGATCGAACCATCGGACTGCCCTACGAAGTAGACAGCGGCAAAGCGGAAGCATCATTTGAAAACGGGCTTTTGACCATTGTCCTGCCAAAAGCCGAAAGCGAAAAAACGCAAGTCATTCAGATTAATTAAGGAGGGACTTATGAGCACAAAAGAATTGGTACAAACTAAAAAGGAAGCGTTACAGGAAGAGCGCACATCGCCCGAAAAGTACTACATGCCATTGACCGACATTATGGAATACGAAGACCGTCTGGTTCTTCACATGGATATGCCGGGAATCAGCAAGGACAAAGTCCGCATTAACGTGGAAGACAGCAAGTTAAACGTGGAAACGGAGTTTAATTCCGAGAAGTACAGCGGCTTGAAACCCCTTTACTCGGAATACAATGTGGGGCCGTTCACTCGCTCCTTCACGCTTTCCACCAAAATTGATCAAGCCAAGATTGAGGCTGCCATGAAAGACGGCGTTCTCAGCATTACCCTGCCTAAAAAGGTCGAGCTGGCAAGAAAGATCTCAGTTAACTGAACCCGGGAAGACAAAGCCTGTGGCGAGTTGCCAGCGCACCAGAGCGGGTTGTTGATGTCCAGGTCCATTCAGCTTGCGATAAAAGCGACGTCGCTTTTAAAAACTGAAGCCATCGACACATCGACAGCCATGGCAATGCTCGCTGCGGTTTCCTCTCCTGGCTGAAGATTAATTTTCTCCTCCACCGTAGCCGGAGTCATCTGACTCCGGCTTTTTTTCGTTTGGATGTGCAACAAGATCAACGCTCCGTGGAACTCACTCCACACCGTAACCCTCACCCCAGTCCATTTGCCAGAGTCTCCATTCTCCATTTTCATTTTGAAACGTCAAATTGTACAGACCTTCGTTTTGAGGAATAAGGGTACTGCTCATTAAAAGATACATCTTTGCACTGCGTGTCTGCTGACCTGTGCCCTCTATTTCCAGGGCTCGAATGGAAAGATGAATCTCCCGGTGCCTCAGAAAGAGGATTCTCAAGTGATGTAAAATCTCCTGCTTTCCCTGCCCGGCCTGATCTTTAATGGCGTCGGACAAGTACTCTTCAAACGGATCGAGTTCTCTCCGCTCGGCTCCTTCGACCATGGCATCGATGGCAACTCTTACTTTTTCTTCAGGTGAGAGCTCTCGAACCGTGGCACGCCAGTAGATCACGCCGATCAGCACCAGAAAGGTCAGGGCCGCAAACTGAAAGGGTTTGGTTTTCATCCGTTCTTTTTCCAGGGTACCGCCAGCGAGTACTCGCGTTTTTTCTCATTAAAAAAGGAGTATACCCAGCCATTCTTTTCCAGTTCCACAACGATGTGCTTGGCGCGATTGGAGCCGATGTTACAGGATCTGGCCAACTGCCTGATGGTTTGCCTGGGTTTGCGACTCATTAGGTTAATGATGTGCTGTTCATGCCGCGACATATCCGCAAACTCCTTATCGAGATCGGTGGCCCGAATCCTTCGCATGGTTCTCAAACTCTTTTTGTCGATGGGCAGATTCTCGGAGTGCGACCGGAAATAAGGCCAGGCATCGCTGGGGCGGTTGGGATCGACAGCGTAAACGGGTTTTGAGTCACTTTCTTCGACATGGACAATTAAAATATCCTGTCCGGGTCCGGCCGAGACAATTTGATGCTGGAGCTCAATGGGTGGATTGCAGTAGAACTGCGCCACTTGATTGGCGAGCTCCAGGGTACCCTCCACATTGGCCAGGGAAGCGATTTTCCCCCGGTCGTCCACACCGAAGAAGACCCTTCCACCGGAAGAGTTCGAGAAAGCGGAAAAGGTTTTGGCCAAGCGCGATAATTTGGGCATTTGGACTTTAAATTCAGTTTGAAGCCCTTCGCCCAGCCTCAATAATTGTAGCAGAGCTTTTGTATTCAAGCTAATTTCTCCATTTCAATTCTCCCATCCTGTAGAACTTTTATCTTGCGTTCGAGCTCGGCACATTCGGCCTTTGATTTTTCAACCACAGCTTCAGGCGCTTTGGCCAGAAAGCCCTTGTTATGGAGCCGACCTTCCAGACGTTGTTTTTCCTTCTCAAGTTTGGCCAGTTTCTTATCTATTTTGGCCAGTTCGGCTTGAACATCGAGGTATTCAGTCAGGTCCACCGCGGCGTTCATGCCCGTGAGAGTCAAGGGAGCCGAAGCCTTGGGCGGGTTGGTTCCCAGGTGAATGTCACCGGTTTTCGCCAACCGGGCAATGATGCTCTGATTGGTTGTAATCATGGCGTGTTCCTCATCCGTTCCCATGACATACAGTTCCAGCTCGGCATTGCCGGGCAGGTTATTGGTCTTGCGAACAGCTCGAACCCCGGTGATGATTTCCTGTATGAGACTGACAGCTTTTTGATCCTGCTCGTGAATCCAGCTTGGCGAAACTTCAGGCCAGGACTGCTGCATGAGATAATCGCCTTCCGAGCGTTCTTCCAGCTGTTGCCAGATTTCTTCGGTAACAAAAGGCATGAAGGGGTGCAGCAACTTAAGGCAGACATCGAGAATGTACCTGGTTCTGCCAAGTAACCGGGCAGCGGTTTGCTCATCAGCGGATTTAATCATGGGTTTCAGGAATTCCACGTACCAGTCGCAGAACTCGCCCCAGAAGAAATTGTAAATTCGACTGGCAGCACTTGCCAGTCTGAAACTTTCAAGATCCTGCTCCACTTCGCTGGTGGTCTGTGCCAGTCTACCAAGAATCCACCTGCCGATGAGGTCCTGTTCGTGATCCGCCCAGGCCGGATCGGCTTCAACGCCTTCAAAACTCATTTGCAGGAACCTGAAAGCATTCCAGATTTTCGTACAGAAAGAGCGACCCAGTTCACTTGAGTCATCGCTAAATCGGGAGTCCGCGCCAAAAGGCGTTTGATAGACAATGGTAAAGCGAATGGCATCCGCTCCGTAGGTGTCAATGATATCCAGAGGATCCGGTGAGTTGCCCAGTGTTTTGGACATCTTTCTGCCTTGGAGATCCCTGACAATGCCGTTGAAGTAAACATCTTTGAAGGGCACCTTCCCGACGAATTCCTGTCCGGCCATAATCATTCTGGCCACCCAGAAGAAGATGATATCGGGAGCTGTAACCAGGGTTTGTGTAGGGTAGTAGTAGGACAGATCCTTGTTGTTTTCAGGCCAGCCAAAAACGCTGAAAGGCCAAAGCCAGGAGCTGGCCCAGGTATCGAGCACATCTTCTTCCTGTTTTAAATTTTCAGAGGAACACTTGGAGCAATGTGCGGGTGGTTCAACCTCACAAAGTTCGTGTCCGCAATCGAGACAGTTCCAGACGGGAATGCGATGTCCCCATTTAAGCTGTCTTGAGATACACCAGTCCTTGATGTTTTCCAGCCAATACTTGTAGGTGTTCACCCAACGCTGGGGATGAAATTTGATCTCGCCCCGCTCCACGGGAACCAAGGCTCGTTCAGCCATGCCGCGCATTTTAATGAACCACTGTTCACTGAGATAGGGTTCGATGATATCCTTGGTTCGATAGCACCGTCCCACCGCTACGGTATGCGGCTCTATTTTTTCCAGCAAGCCCTGGGCTTCCATATCGGCAACAGTGGCCTTTCTGCACTCATCGCGATACATGCCTCTGTATTTTTCGGGAACGGCGTCGTTCATATAGGCTCTGCGATCCATGACATTGATAAAGTCCAGGCCGTGTTTCTGACCCATTTCAAAGTCATTGGCATCGTGCGCAGGTGTAATTTTGACGCAGCCTGTTCCGAAGTCCATGTCCACGTGTTTATCGGCAAATACGGGTATTTTTCTGCCAACCAGGGGCAGTTCGACCATTTTGCCAATTAAGTGCTGGTAGCGTTCGTCATCGGGATGAACGGCAACGCCGGTATCACCCAGCATGGTTTCAGGGCGGGTGGTGGCAACCACCAGGTAATCATCGCTGTCTACCAGTGGGTAGCGAAAGTGCCACAGAAAGCTGGGTTCTTCACTGCGTTCCACTTCATCGTCCGAGAGTGCCGTTTGAAGTTTGGGACACCAGTTGACAATGTAACTGCCTTTGTAGAGCAGCCCCTTGCGGTACAGCTGGACAAAGGTTTCAAGGACGGCTCTGGACAAGCCCTCATCCATGGTGAATCGTTCGCGTTCCCAGTCACAGCTTGAACCCAGTTTGCGAAGCTGCTGGATGATGATCCCGCCAAACTTTTCCTTCCAGTCCCAAATCCGCCTCAATAGTTCTTCCCGTGACAGAGTGTCGGGGTCGATACCCTCTTCGCGCAGCTTCTTCTCGACCATGGTCTGAGTGGCAATGCCGGCATGATCGGTGCCGGGCACCCAGCAGACATTGTAACCCTGCATGCGCTTGTACCTTGCCAGCATATCCTGAATCGAGTTGTTGAGCACGTGACCCATGTGAAGCATGCCTGTAACATTGGGTGGTGGAATAACCATGGTGTAGGGTTCTTTTTCGGAGTCTGGTTCACTGTGAAAACAGCCCGATTCCTCCCACCTCTTAAACCATTTTTCCTCTATTGATTTTGGATCATAATGCTTCTCCAGCATGCGTCCTCCTAATGCGGCGACCTCTGCCTTTTTATGTCGTGAATGTGTTAATGGTATTCAATTTATTCCAGTCACTCTAATTCAAGCTGGAATGAGAAAGGATACAACAATCTTGTGATGAGATCCAGTTCATTGAGGACTTCTTTTGGAGTGATCCCGTATTTCTGAACCGATCGAGCGGTCAGCGACTTCGATAACTCAACTGAAGAACAAACCGCCGTCCGGGCTCGTAGATGCCCGATCCATGTTGTTTATAGAGTTTATCACCCAGATTCTCAACGGAAGCATTCAATTTGAGCTGAGGGGTCATTTGCCAGAAACTGCGCAAGTGGACCGCCGCATAGCCAGGCGTTCCTGTCGCGGGAATGCGCGTGTCGTTCAAATCATCAGGTGACAGACGATTCTGATGACCTGCAAAATCAACGTCCACGGCAAAACGGCATGGTTGACAATCCCAGCGAAGCTGAAGGTGCCCTCTTAAAGGCGGAATTCGCGTCATGGGTTCATCCTTTTCGGTTTGAGTCCCTCTTGTCAAGGCGAGATCGGCATCCAGCGTCCAGCCAAGCGGCAGTTTGTAGAGCAGGCTCAATCCCGCGCCCCATACTTCCGCACGCCCTACATTGTCCATCATAAAAACGTCCTCTCCCTGATATTGGGGATCACCTTGCCAGGTGGATGGTACTCGTTCTATTAAATTGTCGTACATAGCCGTGTAAAGCGTACTCTGAAATAACACCTTTGCAGAGCGATATCGATAGGTCAAATCGCCATTCCACACCGTTTCAGGCTGCAGGAACGGGTTGGGTGCATCAAACCCCTTATTGCTGAAGCCGGCAGAAAGAGCGTCTTCCAGGTTAGGAGCGCGAAAGCCCTGTGTTGCCGAAACACTCAGAAAGTGTTTGCCTGTTTTGTAGGAAAAGCTCAACACAGGAGAGAGATTGTCGTTTTCAAGCCGGGTCAGCCCAAGGGGATCGGTCAGGGTACCACTGTGTCGAACTTTGGCATATCTCAAGCCAGCCCTCAATGTCACCTTCCCTGAGAGATTCCAGTTGTCTATGAGAAAGGCTCCGTACTGAGTGTATCTGGAATCGTCGGGAAACTTGGGTTGATCGGGAGTGGTCTCACCGGTCGTTTTGTTTTCTTTACTGGCCCAGCTATCAACGGTGTCATGAGCATAATCAAAGCCATAGATGAGTTGATGTCTGGAGATGAACTTGTTGAATGTGGCATTGACCTGTGTGGTATCCACCGTATTGTAACTTTGTCTGATGATATCAGGTTTTTTGGCTGAAATACGGTTTCTGCCTTCCTCCTGGCTCATCCAGGCGGTACCGAGCTCGAAAGCATCCCACATGAAGTGGGGCCGATCCGATTTAAATCGAATGCCGTGAAGACGGAAGTCCTGCGGGCTGTAGGTCCACAACAGGTCCTTTCCAGACCAGATGCGATCGGTTCGCGGGATATCTTCTGCCGAGGACATTAAATTCGTCATGAAAAGGGTTTCTGTCGGACCCAGTTTGAATCCCAGGTTGAGTGAGCCATCGAGCTGATCGTAACCGGTTGGAATTTGTTCATTGACAGGACTCCCTGCCATTAAATTACTAAAACTATTGTGTTTTAAATGGCCTAAAGCTGAAAAGGAGGCGGAATTCCAATTAAAAAGAGCCGTTTCGATATGCGTGCCATCAGAGGTGGATACATACTGTTCAAAACCGATGCCGTTCTCTCGTTCCTGAAAAAGATCCGCCGTTAACAGCTGAATGGTCCCCCCAAGACCATCGCTGCCATACTGCACACCGCTTGGCCCGCCCAAAACCTCTATCTGCCCAATGGCTTCAGCGGGAACCGAGTTCAGATACTGATTCAGCCCCAACCTGTAGGTTCCGTTGTTGATCCTGAATCCATCGACCAGGTAGAGTACTCTGTTACCCGACATACCGCGAATAATGGGTGAACCGCCTCCGAGGTTGGTTTTCTGCAGGTGAATTTGCGCATTTTCCTTTAAAAGATCCGTTGTCAATTGAGTGGTCTTTTCCTGCTGGTCTTCGGGCCTGATGACAGTGACTTCCGCGGGACTTTCCAGGGCTAACTGTTTAATTCGATTGGCCGACACCATTTCGTAGATAGCAAACCCGCGGTGTTGAACGTCAATCTCAATTTCTTCGTTCTGAACATACTGAGACCATACACCCAGAAACCACACCGCGTCATCCGGTCCTATGATCTCAAAACTATCGTGGAGATCCCCGACTGCGACCGTCAACCTGCCGTTTCGCGAGAAGGCTGCGATGGTGTTGGCCTGCTTCATTTTAAAGCCTGTGTAACTCTCCAATCCTCGAAGCTGAATATCCACTTCATTTTGCAGACCTGCGTAAATCCATAAAAAGAGAAAAAACATCAAAAATCCGTCCACTATATAAGAATTGTGCGCAGCATCTGAAGTCAGAGAGATGACAAGTCTTCAACGATTGGTCCTCAACCGGTTAGCATCTCCGGTTGAACAAGACATCCCTGGCCATTGAATTGAAACACGAAAAAGCCTTTTCCTCATTTCCAAGCAAGACTCATAGTAAAATCATTCCTGGGATCGGTTATGGGACAGTCAGCGACTGCACGTTCAATCTGGGGGTAGTCTAATTAGAATTAAAGGGGAAATCAAGGAGGTTGCCTTCTTTTCCATAATATTTGCACGAAATGACAAAATGTTTCAACCACACCTGTTTTTCAGTATCAAACTTGACGGTAAAACGTGCATTTCAACCGCAAATATGGAGTCATTTTCTGTCTTTTAATCATTCCTCAAACTGCTATAATGTGCATTATGTTTACTCTGAGAGGGAAGAAACAAGACATCACTATTCTCGGGTGGGTTTTACTATCTCTTTTTTTCGCTGATTCAGTTCTGGCACAATCTCTCAACTTTCAATATTACGATAGCACCACGGGTTTTCCATCCCGCAGAGTCTGGTCAATCTACCAAGATCAAACAGGCAGAATGTGGTTTGGAGATTTAGAAGGTCTGCTCTGCTATGACAGCAAGAAATACGATCTTTACCAAGCCCGACACGGGGTGCCAAGTTCACCTGTGTTATCCATTTGCGAAAACTCAAATAACCTCTTTTTTGGAACTCCGCGAGGAGCTGCCATTTTTGCGGATGGAAAGGCAAAACGGATTGAATCCATTCCAGAGGCACCGACCCGTGTTTTCTATTCCGTTCAGCCTGGCGTTTTGTGGGTTGGAGGAGAATCAGGACTCTACCTGCTGACAGATAGTGGAGCAGAAGCGGTCCTTCCAAATGAAGACATACGTTCTGTCATTATGTTTGAGGAATCGCTCATGGTAGGCACTTACAAGGGCGACATCTTTAAAATCGACTTCCCTTCCCAGACAGAGAAACGATCGATCTCAGTCATTGGAAAGACACCCAAAACAGTTCGAAGCATGGTTATTCATCAAGGCAGCCTCTGGATTGGTGCCAGCAGCGGTTTATACAAATATCAGGATGCCGTCATTAAACCCTTAACGCTTATTGAAGGCAAAAGTCTCGCTGTCTCGAAACTAATAAGTGACCGGGTCGACACCTTATGGATCGGAACATGGGGCATGGGAGTTGTCAGATTCAACACTCGTACCGGGTCCATTACAAATTACGGAATTGAAAACGGTGTGCCCTCTCTCTTTGTCACAAGCGCTCTTTGCGACATGGAGCAGAACATCTGGCTCTCATTTTTTAACGGTGGTGTCATTAAATACTCAGACAGAGCATTTGAGCATTTTTCTATCCACGGAGGAACGCCTATATCGCGTCTGAGCATTGACTCGCAGGGAACAAAATGGTTCACCAGCACAGAATACGGCTTGTTAAAAATGGAACACGATTCTAAAAAAGCAGAGGTTGTTTCAGAAATCCTAAAAGATCAGCCGGCATACACAGTTTTTGTTGATTCAACCGATCGTGTCTGGGTTATTCAGCCACATAACATTTTCAGCATTAAAGACGGTGTTCAAACACATTATCAGCATCCCAAGGGACAGGCGAAAGGTGCTTATCGCTGGATAATGGAAGACTCCAAGAAAAGAATCTGGTTTGGAGGAACCCGCGGTATAGCTCTTTTAAAGGACAACAAACTGATTGATTTCACTCCAAAAGGAGATCCCATTAAACGGTTTTGGCACGCTGTCGAGCGCAAGGACGGTTCCATTATTTTTTCTTCCATTTACAAGCTATGGTCTCATAAAGAAGGCGTTTTCAATGAAATACCATTCAGAACCTCTAAGGAAGCAGAAATCCAGTCCTTGATTTGTACCGATGACAACGATCTTCTGGTCGGAACCTCCCACGGCTTGTTCATGGTAAAAGAAAACGGACATGTTCATTTGATTGAGAACTTAAAGGATTATGACATTTCAGAAATGTTCAAAGATTCCTCTGGCAAAATATGGGTGGGATCGAGAAATGGCGTTTGGTTACTGGATGGCTTGAAGGCAACGAACCAATACAAGCCTAAATCAACCATGGGCAGCATTGAAACCATTTTTGAAGACAGTGAGGGCACCATTTGGTTCATAGCCCATAACCGCAATGTTATTTTCGACGGCCACACCTGGAATGAACGTATGTTCCCATCAGGCTATACCATTAATTCTTTTACTCCCGTGCCCGCCGACATCGATGGAATCAGCTGGTTTGCCACGAACAAGGGATTGACATCTTACAACCCAAAACATCTGTTCAAGAATCGGTTAGTACCTAAAATTAGATTTTGCAAGTTGGTTTTTAAAGATCAAAACAGCATCGACATCTCAAATAAAAGCGACGTCACTTTGGACTACAACCGAAATTCCTTCACCATTCAATACGGTTCCAACAGTTTTATTGACGAAAAACGCAACTGCTATGACATTTCAATTGAAGGCCCCTACACTACAGAGCAGAAACGAGTTGAAAACACCGAGCTGGATTTAATGAACCTCGTACCCGGCTCCTATTGTGTGAAGCTCGTCCCCTATAACGGCATGAATCAAAAGTCGAATCAGGTCTTCACTTTTCGTTTTCTGATCTCAAAACCCATTTGGCGCACCCTGCCCTTTTACCTCCTCGTTTTTGGCCTCCTGTTGCTGACTGTCTATGGCATGATTCGGTTTCTGGAATACAGAAAAGTGTTGAAGCTGCAAAAGAGAAATGCATGGCTCGAACAAGAACTGGAAAAGAAAACAAAATCCCTGCTAGAAGCGAAAAAGAAGGAAACCGTTTCCGCTCTAACCGTGACGCTTTCAGATCAAATCGCTCAGCCGCTCATGAGTATTCAGGGAAATCTCGACCTGCTAAATTGCAAAGAAAAACATTTAAGTGAAAACGCTCAAGGACAATTCTCCAGCATTCAGGAATCATTGGATCGAATTAACAGGGTAATTCAAAAACTGAGAAGCCTCGAAAAAATAGATTTCGACGATTACACTCCAGGCATTCAAATGTTAGATTTGAATGAAGAAAAACCAATTGATAACCACGAGAAAAAAGGCATTCTCTTTGTCGATGACGAAGAAGACCTTCTCGAAATATGGAGACTGTATTTTGAAGCTTTGGAGTACAGAGTCTTCACGGCATCGAACGTGGACAGCGGCCTAGACATGATCAGGAAACACAGCAACCGTATTCACTGCATAGTTTCCGACAACAGAATGCCGCACAAAACAGGATTCGACTTTTATCGAGAACTCAATGAGACTTCATGCACCATTCCCTTTTACATTCTGACAGGTTTCGGCGTAGAGCCTCAATTAAAAGAAATGCTGAAACACGGATTGAAAGGTATTATCCAAAAACCCATTTTGCTCGATGCTCTGCACAATATCGTCAAAGTTCATCTTTAAAACTGAAAACAGTTATTTGACAGAACGAGTAATCGTGGATCTCCATATGGCTGCGTTTTTCACTAGCACAAAAAGGCGGACCGCACTCGGACAAGTGCTCAAAAGCATATTTAAATCAGTCACTTAAGCAAACTTTTACAGGGAAGCTTTATTTTTAGTTTTCCAGGCCATTTTCCAGCTTGGCTGGAAATAATTACTCTTCTCCAGATAAAATACTTTATGAATCGAACTAAATGGATTACAATCAAGGAAATGAGTTAATGGTTTCAAGTTCGGGAGGAACAGCATGACAGAACAAACACTCGATTATTCTGCAATTGAGACTTTGAAAGAGCTAAAAGAAGAAAAAGAGGTGATTCTCGGTCGTATCGAGAAGATGGAAGAAAAAAAAGATTCCGTTTCATCTCAAGTCTACAAAAATGTAAGCGCTGACTATCATCGTCGCCTTGGTTCCATTGAGCAGAAAGCTGAACCGTTGAAAAACGAAGTCCGCAGTGAATACGTCAAGCTGAAAACAAAAAAGGCAGTCTATCAGGATGAGCTGAAGAAAATCGAATTGGAAAAGGAAGAACTCGTATTCAGACACCAACTGGGTGAATTCGAAGAAGATGATTTCGAAACCCAATTTAAGGAAATTGATACGCGGCTGAGTAAAAAATCCTACAGCATCGAAGAAATAGATGAAATTAAAGAGGAATTCCTGAAAGTATTCGACTCAGAAGAAGACCTGGAGAGTGAACCGGCCCATGAATACCCTGAACCAGAAACAGCTCCTGAACCGGAACTGAAAAGCGAACCTGAACCCGCAATTCCCGACCCGGCATCATTATACGTAGACAAACCTGAGTCCACAGTGGATATCGAACTGTCTGACAGTTTCACTGAGTTTGACCCTGAACAACTCGACTCGGAAGAGTTGGTCGAAAGGGATTTTAAAGACTCTGATCTGGACGACATACAGCCTGATATGATTGCGCCTCCCATTCCCGGCGGTATGATGGAAGCCGATTTAAGTAATTCCGATATCGACCCCTCTGTGTCTGACTTGGAAACAGCAATGGAAGGCCTGGAAGATGTCGATGAATTTGACGAAATAGAAGCGGAGCTTTCCGAAACGGATCTTCTGGAAGCCGACGACGTGGAGACACATTCCACTGAAGAAGCCGATCAATCTCATGCCACACTGCCTGGCCAGGCCTTTGAGTACTTGAATGATGCTCCCGGTATGGTCCCTCCTCCTCCGCCCACACCTGAATTATCAGACGAACCAGCAACAGTCCGAATCGACAAGTCTCAGCTCAACTGGGATACTGACAAAGGTGAAACCGAGGGCACCATGATTATTTCAAACCCAAAGATCATCGCCATTGTCGATGGCAAAGAAGGTCAGGTTTTTTCACTTGGTATGGGTACCACAACGCTTGGACGCTCTCCTGAAAACGATATTCACATACCGGAAGAGCGCATTTCCAGAAAGCACGCGCAGGTTTCATTTGGTCCTGGCGGATACTCTATTTACGATATGAATTCTGAAAATGGAACATATGTCAACGGTAGTCGAGTGCAGGAACAAATTCTCACTGACGGCGATGTCATTCTCATTGGAACAACCCAATTTGTCTTCAGAGAAAAGTGAACCGAAAAGCCCCGCGTTCCACCGCGGAATTTCTAGACATTTTAAAAAAAGAGGGTGAACTCAAGATCATTGATGTTCCCCTCTCTCCGCATTTGGTCATACCTGAAATTCAACGGCGGGTTGTCGCTGAAAACGGGCCCGCTCTTTTGTTCACCCATGTGGAGGGCTCAAGGTTTCAGGCTGCCACTAATTTGTTTGGCAGTCCTAAGCGTATAGCGCTAGCTCTTGGCGGTGATCCCATAGCGCACATGAAGCGTTTATCGCGTTTTATTGAATCCCTGCCGCCCACTTGGGACGCCATCAAATCCTTTCTACCAGCTACCGGCCGCATTCTAAGATCGAGAAAGTCAAAACAAAGAAAAGCAAATGTTCTGGCTGGCAAAATTAGTTCCCTGAATGAACTACCAGCACTGACAAGCTGGCCAGAGGACGGCGGTCCCTTCGTTACCCTGCCCCTTGTCTACACCCAAGACCCTGAAACGGGAAAAGGCAATCTGGGAATGTACCGCGTGCACATTCAGACAGAACGACAGGCAGGAATGCATATACAGATTCTTCGCGGGGGCGGAAACCACTATCACAAAGCGGAATTGCACAATCAACCCCTGCCAGCCTCAGTCTTTATAGGCGGGCCTCCGGCTTTGACACTGGCTGCCGTAGCACCTCTTCCAGAAGATGTTCCCGAAATCGCTTTTGCCTCTTTTCTCATGAACAAGCCCATCAGGACAACAGAAAACCCCCTCTTTCCCGGTCACCTGCTTGCCTCGGATGCAGATTTCTGCATAACCGGCCTCATTCCTCCACACAAGCGAGCACCTGAGGGTCCTTTCGGAGACCACTATGGCTATTACTCGCTTCAACATCCCTACCCTTACATGGATGTCAAAGCCATTTATCACCGCAAAGACGCCATCTACCCCGCGACAGTGGTCGGAAGACCGCCCCAGGAAGATCACTTCATCGCCATTTTCCTCCAAGAACTCTTTGCTCCTCTCTTCCCGATTGTCATGAAAGGGGTTGAAGATGTCTTCGCTTATGAAGAATCTGGCGTGCACTCACTGGCAGGAGCAATTGTCAAAGAGCGGTATCACAAAGAGGCCTTTACAGCCTGCATGCGTATTCTCGGAGAAGGCCAACTCTCTCTGACCAAAGTTCTCTTTGCAACAGAAGCGAAATTAAATTTGAAAGAATTCCGCCAGCTCTTCATCCACATTTTAGAACGCTGTGACTTCCAAACGGACTTGCATGTCTTGTCAAACATCTCGCTGGATTCACTGGACTATACCGGCCCCGAAATCAACCGCGGTTCCAAAGCCCTCTTCCTGGGTTTGGGAGAAAAGCGCTTTGAACTGGTTAACAGCCAACCCGACAAGCAAACCCTTCCCGACTGGATCTTTGAAAGTACACTGTATTGTCCAGGTGTGCTCGTTATCCGATGTGCTCCCTACCAAGCAGATCCCCAAGTAGGTGAAAAACTCACCGCACTCGAAGGCTTACACGCTTATCGCGTGGTTATCATCCACGATCATCCGAAGGACTGCACTTCCTCGGATGTCGATTTCATCTGGAATGTCTTCACTCGCTTTGAACCGGCAGGTGATATTTATGCCAGAAAAGACATCAGAAGAAACCATATCGCCTATCAGGCACCGCTCATCATAGACTGCAGAATGAAACCGGGTTACCCTTCAACACTTATTGCCGATAAGGAAACCGTCGCTCAGGTCGACCGAATATGGAACGACATTTTTTAATGCGGCTTATACTCCTTCCTCTCAGCATTCTCTATACAGCAGTCACCTGTCTTCGGAACTGGCTTTTCGACCGAGGCTTCATTCGCGTTCAAAAACTCGATCAACCTGTCATCTCCATTGGAAACCTGGCCATGGGCGGCACGGGAAAAACACCCATCACATCCGAGTGCGCGCGAATTCTGAGTGACATGGGTTACAAAGTGGGTATCCTGAGTCGGGGATATGGCAGAAAAAACAAAACGCGCTCGCTGGAAGTAACACCGCATACACACTGGCAGGATGCGGGAGACGAACCGCTGATGTTAGCACGACAGAACCCTAAAGCTCGTGTTTTCGTAGGCCCCAGTCGGTTTCAGGCAGCTCGTGCTTGCACGGATAACCAAATCGATGTGTACCTGATCGACGACGGATTCCAACATCGATACCTGCACAGGGATCTCAACATGGTCTGTATCGATGCAACCCAACCACTTCCTCCCTACAGGCTGGCCCTACCCTTCAGAGAGGGTCTTCACAGTTTGAGAAGGGCAGACCTTGTCATTATTACAAGATGTCCCCAACCTGAACGTGCTTCAGAATTGATTTCAAAAATCCAGAAAGTTGTGCCCAACATGCCCATCATCTTTTCGCACTTTGCTTCGGGAAATATTCAACCAGTTTTTGAGGGAGACCGTGTTGGCAGGAAGGATGTAATTGCCTATTCCGGCATTGAAAGACCTCAAAAGTTTTTTCGAGCCCTTGATCGAAAAGGGTATCACGTCCGTTTTTCCCTGGCTCTTCCCGACCACGGCGCTCCCAACAAGAAACAGTGGGATCTTCTTTATGAGCAAAGTCAAACAAACAGAACCCCTTTAATCGTAACCACGCAAAAGGACGCCGTAAAAGTTGAAAGAAAACCAGATTCTGGTATAATATTGTCCTTTGTGCCACTGATAACCTGCTGGAGAAAGCCAGAGGAAATCAGGGCATTTTTTGAAAACACCCTCAACTAGGATACCTTATGAAAAAGCTTCTTGACCGTCTCGAACAGGAACGTTACGACCTGGAATACGAATTAAAGAGTGTCGTACCTCTGGAAATTAGAAAGGCTGCCGCCCAGGGTGACCTATCCGAAAACGCAGAATACGAAGCAGCACTCGACAAACAACGCATGCTTCAATTAAAAGTTCGCACCATACAAAAACGCATTGGCGAAGTCGCATCCCTCGACATGGACCGGTTACCTCAAGACCGCATTGCCTACGGCACCATCGTCAAACTCTTCGATCTCGACACAGATGAAGAAATTACCTATCAGCTTGTACTTGCAGAAGATGCTGATATAAAGAAAAAACGAATTAGTGTCAGTTCTCCCATCGGTAAAGCGCTCATAGGAAAGGAAGAGGGCGATGAAGTAACCATCAAAATTCCTTCAGGAACCAAGAACTTTGAAGTGTTGGGGTTGACGCCATACAGCCAGACAGAAATGGACCTTTAACATTTACCCTGCCCCTCTTTTATTGCACGACTATCCCTTTAATTTGAAACCATTTTTTTCTTTTAACTGGATAAGTGTTCATCGCCCACAAAGGTGTCTTCCCTCACAAGTAGATTTCGTCATTTTCGCATACATCACACGAGCCAATAAGCACAGGAGAAAGAAGCATGACATTTACCATTAGACAAGCTGAAAAAGAAGATGCCTCGAGCATTCTTGAGCTCATCAAAGGCCTGGCTATTTATGAAAAGGCTCCCAACGAAGTTATCAGTACAGAAGAAGACATAATCAGGGACGGATTTGGTGAGCAGCCGTTTTTTCATGTATTCATAGCAGAAAACGAAGAAAAACATCCTATAGGTTTCGCTCTGTTTTTTTACACCTGGTCAACGTGGACAGGACGGCCTACCCTTTACCTTGAAGACCTGTTTGTAAATCCCGCGTTCAGGGGACAGGGAATTGGCCTGGCCTTATTCAAAAGAGTTGCAAAAACAGCGGTGAACGAGAAATGCCAAAGAGTGGAGTGGGCTGTACTGGACTGGAACATGCTCGCCCGCGACTTCTATCACGAACTAGGAGCATCTCACAGTCAAGGCTGGCTGCCTTACCGCCTTACGGGTGATGCCCTGAAAGCCCTTGCCAATTGATGTTTGCATGTACATCCACTGTGGCGGAACTGCCTTCATCAACTGGCTTCCAAGCAACAAAAAGGCCATTAACCATCTCTCTTTTGGTATGTGTCTGAAAATGAGTTCAATATGGTTTTTTAGAAAAATAACAACAGACTCTCCAGACAACTGCCCTGTGTTCCAACGTAAAACAAGCATAAAAAACTGGCTTTTTAAACGAAATTAATATATATTGGAATTAAACTTGGACATGGTGGATTTTTTCACCAGAATTGTAGCCTCAACTGCTTCATTTTACAACAATCTGCAGTGATGTGAATTACGATTCCAATAAAATATCTAAACTTTTCAGCAAAAAAGTCGTCTAGATATTATAGAAGTTAGAAAACTTTTCTCCTCCACTCCGGGCCGCGTATGCGGCCCTTTTTTTATGGGATCAGCAACATGGCATCTCCATAGGAGTAAAAACGATATGCTTTTCTTAGGGCATGACCATAAAGGTTTAATATACGTTCTCGCCCCATCAGTGCTGAAACAAGTAAAAGAAGGGTACTCCCAGGCAAGTGGAAATTTGTAACAAGCCCGTCAATAGCACTGAACCGATAGGGAGGATATATATACAAACTGGTATCTCCACTCCCGGCTATAAACTCACCATGCTTTATACAGGATTCCAAACAGCGCGTCGAGGTTGTTCCCACCGCAATAATTCGTCGACCTTCCGCTTTGGCTCTGTTAAGGGTATCGGCACTTTCTTCTGACAGACGGTAATGCTCCGATTCCATTTGGTGATCGCGGACGTCGTCCACGTGAATGGGTTTAAAGGTGCCGATTCCCACATGATGAGTCAGTTTACAAAGTTCAATGCCCTCTTCCTGAATATCGGCTAGCAGTTTTTCAGAGAAGTGAAGTCCTGCTGTAGGTGCTGCCACAGCTCCTGGCTCATTGGCAAAAACAGTCTGATAACGAACTCGGTCTTCTTGGTCTGGTCCTTTTTCTCGCTTAATGTAGGGAGGCAAGGGAATTTCTCCATCTTTTTCAAGCACCGAAAAAAGCGCTGTGCGGTCAGCAAAACAAAGAAGCCCCCTACCTGCATCTCCCTTTTCTTCAAGTAGAACCTGAACTCCGGAATGAGGGAAAATTAATTTCATGCCGGCTTTCAAACGCCTGGCTGGTTTTAGAAGCACCGGAATCAGAAGTTGACTGTGAGGGTCTTTCAACTCACAGGGAAGGCTCGTTTGCTCGTTTTCTGACTCCTTAAGAGATAATGCGGCTAAAATGTCGAGAATAAAAATTTCCACTCTCAATCCGTTTTCTTTTTGAGCAAAACAGCGTGCATTCATCACTTTAGTCTGGTTGACAACCAGCACATCTCCAGCTCTTAAAAAAGAACCTATTTTATTGAAATAACTGTCAGTTAACTCCTCTTTATCTCTTGCTACAAGTAAACGGGAAGCCGCCCTTTCATCGGCTGGTTTCTGTGCGATTCTATCTGCAGGTAGATCGAAAACATAATCTGATAAATTGTAATTCATTTAACACATTCCACAAAAAAAATAGTTGCACACAACCCGAAGGGTGGGCAAATCAACTAAAACATACTATAATACCGCTTTAGAGATAACTCAATTGAAAGGAAAGGGGTTTGGATATGATAAAACCATTTTTATTCTGGTTAACCATTCTAGCGGGAATGTTTTCCTGGTCACAATATTTTCAATACGCACCGGATTTGAAATGGACTGATGAACTTAAAAGCAGTATCGGCATGGCCAATCCAACAAAAGATTCAGCAACTGCAACCTTAATCGGTTACAGTGCAACGGGCGAACAAACAGGCACGTTGACCTTGGAGATTCCCGCTTTAGGTCGTCGATCATTTACCGTATATGAATTGTTTAATACCACTGACACCCGTTTCCTGGTCTTACAGTCGTCTGTTCGACTGGGTGCCTATGTTCTCTATAGAGGTGATAACTCACTCTCTACAGTTGGCTTTTCCACTTCTCCGGGACATCAGCTCTTTGTACCGCATATAGCCAGAGACACCTCACTCTTTTACACACAGACAACTGTGGCCAATTTAAGCAGCAACAAATTACCTCTCCAGTCTCAGCCTTATCTCGATTCAGAAAACCCTGAATCGAATTTACCTGTTCAGTTAGAACAGGCAGTGGATGTTCCATCTGTATCCGATAAGTCAACCCTGTTTTCTTTTTTCTATGACGATCTCTATATGGAAGAAACATCTCTCCTTCAGTGGGACCGCTTAAAAGCAGAACAGGAACAGGGTCTGGTAGGAGTAGAGCACTTTGGAATGACCGGCCGTCAAATGGCCAGCCTGTCGCTGCCGCGATCGCCCTTTCAGGAAATGATTATCAGCCATCTCTCTCAAGACAAGGATCACTTCTGGACGGGACTTGTTCTAGTGAACACGCAAAACGGCATTGTACCTGTGACCATTCAATCTTACATGGAAGACGGCACCCTTTTTCAAACACTTAAACTTGAGTTGGGCTCTTATGAAAAGAGAACGTTTACAGTGGGTGAGTTTTATGAGCTGGGCATTTCCGACGTCGCCTCGTGGCTGAAAGTTACCCCCTATGAACAGGCTGTTGTAGGCTACCAAATCTTTGGATCGCCGGACCAAACCTTCATGGCCGGTATGGAACCTGCCATGATTCCCACCAATATGACGACGCTCCCCTACACTCCCACAACCGATGAACTCTGGAGCGGTTTTGGAATGATTAACCCAACAGATGAAGACATCTGTGTCCAAATTGGCGGCTTAGACGATGAGGGAAACATCGTCAGCTTCTATGACTGCAAGCGAATGGACCCGCACTCCAAATTCATCACCACCGTTGAAGACTTGTTTGGCAATCAAGCCCGTCAGATTACATGGCTGAGACTCAACACAGAGAGAGGAACGATGTCCGCTTTTTCCATTACGGGCAACAGAGATCGAACCATGCTCTCAGGATTACAGGGTATCTCCACTTATAATAAGGAAGGCACCCTCTACCTTGCCAACTTTGAACATGACAGCATCCAAACACTGATTGACCAGGGTTGGCAAGAAACCCAGTTTGACAACGAATGGCAGTGGAATATGCTGAACCACTTTTCCATTGAATCTTATTACGAAGCTGTCAATGGCATTAAACACCTTCAAGCAAAGATGTTTCCAACGGACTCCTTTTATTGGATAAGACCTGTGGATCAAATTGCCTTCGTTTCCCCCTACTTTGAAATTCCATCTGACAAGGAGCAACTCTATTTAAGCTTCCACCTCCGACTTGTCGACCCTGAATACACCGATGAACATACACGTTTCAGCGTTATATGGAGAGAAGAGGGAAGCAGCACATGGCATTGGACCGGTTTGACAGGCCGCTACATTATGGAAGAGATGGCCAGGTCTGCATCTTTTACCGTCTTACAAAGCTGGAACAGTGAAGTCCATCAGATGACTCGTTGGCTGCCTTTTGAAGTACCGCTTCCTTCCAGTTTGGCCGGCAGTAAAATTCAGGTTGGCCTATGGTACAATTTGCCTCGTAATTCTCTTGAACAAGGAGATCCGGCCGCTATTCTCTGGGCTGATTTCATCCGAGTTACAACCGCACCTACCATCCCCCATCATTACCAGCCCTACCTGTTCGATGGCCAGGGTGTGTTCTTTTATGAATTGCCCTAGCTGGTTTTTCAGCTATCTGTTGGAAAAATGCGGACTCTCTGTGTTGAACAGCATTTCTTTGGTTAAGTCGCTGCTTGAAAACAGTGTCTGCATTTTCTGTACGGATACTTTGCTTCAGAGATAGATGGCAGTCGCATGTTTCTTTAGGTGCTACACATCAGATTGTCCAATCTAGCGGAATTAATGAACAATGCCCTTATGCAAATGAAGTTCCAGACGATAGAAAGACAAGGTGGGGGTTTTTATTGAACGACCATGCATTCTGAAAGCAAAGTATTCATGGAACTGATAAACGGTTTATCATCAGTCATTCGACGGTTATAACTCGCTGCTGAATTGGGCTCATTTAGTTTGTAACTAAAACTTTCTCACCTTACCTTTGATAGATAAGTGTTTGGAGATAAGTATGTTTGGAAAAAAAAAGCTTGGAAAGCGTCGTTCCTTTGATTCAGGAAAAATAAATATCAGCAACAAAGATATTCAGGAAAAAATCAAATACCTGGGCTTGACCGAAGAAGACCTGGGAAGGCTGAACGGCTGATTCAGCCATGAGTTGAGATCAATCACTCACAATGAGCTGTAAATTAATCCTTCGCTGGCTTTCCTTAGTATCCATACTTTTTGAATGCAGCGACAAACACTCTCTCGAGATGGAGTGGATAGGTCAACGGCATTGGACTGAGACTCGATACGGCATTTAAACCGTTATTGAAAATAACGGTTTGCTCCTGTCTCCGGGTACCAGTCTCCCCTGAATGCGCTTTTCTTTATGAGCAAATAGGCCGCCAAAGTGCCATAAAAGACAGAATAATTGCGAATGAATCCATCCATTTCACACCCGCTAATGATATGCTTTTCCATGCAATTCAAACTATATATTCTGAAAAGACACTTAACTGAAACTTCAGCGCATCGGGAAATAGTGATGCAGCCTGTAACAACTTTACAAAAAGTAGTTGACTACATTGAAAAATAATCATATCCTATGGCTATTGAGTTTAAATTGCTATGTGAATGGCTCATTATTATGTGCCCTTAGTAGCCTTTGGTTTTCTATTGGCCATCGAATAAAATGTACTTCAGAAAAAAGATTCTTTTCTTTTTAAGGGAGCACGTATGTGTGATCAATATGGATATAGAGGACAAACACCTCCCCGATCAGTACCCGTCCAAACCGACCAGACACCTATTCCCGCTCGCCATGAGTCCTGGTCAACGCTTGACAGACGGTTCAGGCAAACTGGGGGACGAATCCAGCCTCGTCTGCCAGACGCTCCTCAAGGCACTGTGCACACTTTTGAAAGTCGATACGCTCTTGTTCGGCACTTTCGCAGCATTCGCGATCGCGGTGATTTGTACAATAACGATCCAGTAGCTTTCAGAGCTCAGACACACAGTCGGCAAGGACCGGGTATGACATCACTTGAAGCTGCCGGGCAGTTTGTCTTACACTCTCAAACTTCAATGCCTCATTTTATCTATCTCTTAGAGCAAACCCCTATCTCCAATTCCCTCTTACCGGGCATTGGGATGGCCAGAAGAACTCATACCAGTACGCCAGTTGGACACAATGTCTCAATAGCTTCCCACAGGGAAGCCATTGGCAACGCCATAGCCCTGGCATTAGACTACCTGGCAAGCATTTCTGTTGCCATTGCAGAGCGCATACATCATGCAGTGGTTATTTACAAACCCCCTACCAGACTCGGGAGTTCACATGACAAGAGGCGCACATCACCCTATCACTTTGTGATGATGCGGCCTCTGGGCATGAGGAACAGACAACTCACTCTTTTACCTTGGAATCTTGCAACCCCCGCTCACGCGCGTAACTATCTTCTTTAACAATTGTCTATTGCAAAACAAATAAAATATTCGCTGTATCTAAAATAATGTGAGGAATATATGTCAGCTTCAAGCCACAATGTAGCCGATCTTCTTTGGCAAAGCCCTGGAAAAAATATTGAAATACTCTCTATGACTGTCAGAGAAGCCATCTCAGAACTTTACCTAATTCACTGCGTCATTAAAAGCCCGGAAGTGGCTTTGTCCTTCCAGGACATGTTGAACAAGAAGGCTGAAGTAAAGCTCATGTGCGGTACCGAGCTTGAAGATGAACGTGTTTTCACAGGCATTATCACGCGGTTCAGGCAAATGCGAACACGTCACGGAAACCTTTCAACAGCCAAAGTACAATCCTATCAGTATGAGGTTGAAATCCGACCAAAGCTCTGGTTACTGACGCGCCAGCACAATTCCAAAGTTTTTCAAGAGAAGACAGTGCGAGATATTGTCTCAGAAGTCTTGGATGATGCGGGACTTGAATACAATTGGTTTATTGCAGGCAGCCCCAGACAACGCGAGTACTGTGTTCAGTATGAGGAATCCGATTACACGTTTATCTCCAGGTTGCTGGAAGAGGAAGGTATCTGTTTTTATTTTGATCACGAAAAGCAAGCAGTCATGTTTTCCGATAATAGCGGAGGTCACTTTCCCTGTCAGCCAATTTCAGAAGCCAGATATGAAGAGGAGGTCAGCCTTCAGTTTGCCAGTGGCCGACGTGAGTTTGTATCTGACTTTTCTTATGAAGAACATCTATGCACAGGAAAATTCACACTGGATCATTACAACTACGAGATTAGCAAGACGAACATTCAGGTGGGATCAGATGAGGCTGAAATTCCGTGTATCAATCGTTTCGAGCACTATGAACACACCCAGAATTACAAAAACGATGGGGAAGGACAGCCTTTAACTGATATCCGCAAAGAAGAAACCATAGCCTGGGCCAAAGTAGGAGAAGGTATTGCCACAAACCGATCCTTTGAAGCAGGTTATACCATTACGCTTTCAGATCACTTCAGAGATGACCTGAATGGCGATTGGCTGCTGGAGTCGGTTCAAATGTACTTAGAACAGGGCAGCTGTCAAACTAACTTTACAGCTCTTCCGGTCAGTGTCCCATTCAGACCTAGACGAAAAACACCCATTCCCAAAGTAACAGGCGTTCAGACAGCAGAAGTAACCGGCCCTCCGGGAGCAAAAGTCTACCTGGACGAGCTGGGTCGGTGCAAATTGCAGTTCAACTGGGATCGCGAAGGTGAAAAAAACGACCGTTCCTCCATGTGGGTCCGTGTTTCCAATGGCTACGCGGGTAAAAACTATGGAATTCAGTGGATTCCGAGAATAGGGAATGAGGTACTGGTGACATTCATCAACGGAAACCCCGATCTCCCCGTAGTCACAGGCAGGGTCTACAACGATTTCAATACACCTCCTCTTGGTCCACCCGAATTATTTGAGAACATCCTCAAAACAATCAAAGACAATCACATCCTCTTCAGCGATGAAGATTCCAAAGAGCTCGTCCAGTTACGAGCGCAAAAGGACATGAAAAACCTGGTGGTCAATAACCGTCAAACACAAATTGGCAACGATGAACACATTAATATCAAGAAAAACAAGAAACAGCTTGTAGAAGAAGAGTATCACCTCCACGTTGGAACAGACAGAAAAGAAAAAGTGGATGGAGATTATTCACTGGAAATAACTGGTAACAAGCACATGAAAACGGGCTCTCTATTTGCAATTGATACCGAACAAGAGCTGCACTTAAAGTCGGGCATGAAAATTATCAATGAATCAGGCACGTCCATCACGTTGAAAGCCGGTGGCAGCTTCATTCAAATTGATCCATCTGGGGTTACGATCAAAGGCCCAATCGTCAAAATAAATAGTGGCGGTAGTGCAAAAAGTGGTTCAGGCATTCAACTGTCATCTCCTGAAGATCCCCCTGAGCTTTCCCTTTCTGGGGATCCCGGAGAGAATCGAAAGACGACAACAGCCAAAAGTGGACCTGTCGGTTCGAAAGGTGGACCCGTCGGTTCGAAAAGTGGACCCGTCGGTTCGAATAGTTCGAAAGGGTATCCGATCAAAGGATAAGGGGGGTATCATCATAAAAAGTCATATTAACTCAAACTTCAATAACATCCGGGAATCAAGTGATTAAAAAGAACGCCAAAGCTTGAAATCCTTTCCCTTTACACCATAAAGAAGAAGAGCTTCATCTTTAACAATCCCGTTAGTTACAAAAGGAGGAAATAATGCCCCAGGCAGGCAGAATAGGAGATAAATCAAGGGCTCCAGTGGACGCCCACGGATGTCCCGCATGTCCGCACAATGTTACAGGACCTGCAATTACGGGTTCGCCTGATGTTCTTATCAACAATCGTCCAGCCTTACGTGTGAAGGATAAAGGATTGCACGCAGCATGCTGTAGTTGCAACATGTGGGAGGCAAAGGTAGGCAGTTCCACCGTGATGATCAATAACCGGTTTGCTTTCAGGAAAGGTGATCTCAGTATGCATTGCGGTGGATTTGGAACTCTCATCCAAGGCAGTCCAGACGTTCTTATTGGATAGGAGATTCTATGACCGACAACCTGAACAGTGAACAGTTGGACCAACTCAACAAGGCCAATCAAAAAATAAAAAAATGTAGTGAAAAAGTTGCAAAAGCCCGTCAGGAGTTCATTGAAGCGGGAACGTTTATGTCTTCACCTGAAGTTGCAAATGCTCAGAGTCAGATTCAAAAGCAAGTTGATCAAATAAAAAAGGTTCTAAATGGTCAAACATCCGAAGACATGAAAAAAGCTCTGGCTGAGCAAGTGCAATCACAATTGCTGTATGAACAGAAAATGGAAGAATTCTGTTCCCTTTGGACTGAAGAGTATTTAAAAAAAGTAAAGTCAGGACTCCCTCATTTTGATCATGAGGTCCAATCCCGATTAAATCACTTCTTGAGTGAAGCAAATGAACCGAGAATTGAAACTAACAAGGCCCTTTTGCAAGTCATGCAGCAAGAGGCCGATTCAGACACGATGGAACTGATGACGTTTAATTCGGAAATACTCACCGAAGAACAACAAAAAGCTGAGCAGGCCACAAGACTTCAAGTGTTGAAAAAAATGGAAGAAGCTGGAGAGGAAGTTTCAGGCTTTGATATTTCTCTATTTCAAGACCCCGACTTGGTTGCCAAAGAAATGGACTCTGTCGATTCACTCACCGCTGCAGCAGAGACCTTGAAAGCAGCTCCCGATTTTGAAATAAGCCCTGAAATAGAAGAACAAATGAAGCCCTTGCAAGAGGCCTCCGTACTCTATATGGAAAAACTGGCCGAAGGTGATCAGCGAATAATGTCGGCAGAAAAAAAACTGCTTCTTGCAGAAAAAGCCCTGCTTGAGGCCCGAGATGCCTATAAAACACTGAAGCAATCCTTCATCTAAATACAACAAAATAAGGAAGATTTAAAGATGCCACCTCTAAATACCGATCTTATGGCTATGACGGCAAAAGTACTGTTTACGGCCAAAACAATCAGGTTACCCATCAAATGGAAAAAACCAAACTATCAATTCCCTCAAGCATTTAACCCTTCCCAATTAATGGTTCCACTCAATCCTCCAACTCCACCCTTCGAATTCTTTTCTCCTACCGCAAACAAATATCACGTATCTGCAGCCGCGAGTATTGGCAAAAAATTTGCCGCTTACATTGATGGTATCTGCAGTGCAGTAGGAAAAGGAGTCGATTTTTTTCGATCGACAGCTTATTTACAAGGTATGCAAATTTATGCCTCTCTCGCCATTGGAACACCGGGCTGTCTAAACGCACCGCCAATCGGACCAACTATCTTAGCCGCCGCCCCCAAAGCGACCAAGTACGAAGAAGCCTATTCAAAGGCCATTGCCAATGCCATTGGAACAAGGTGGTTTGAATGGCAATCTGGCCTTATTGTTCCAGGCCTCCCATGGTATCCCCCATTTGTCAGCTTTCCCGGACCGATAACCCCTCCTACGCCCAATACACCCCAACCACTCATTATCTGCCCTTCCACGAAATTTGCTTCGCTTTCAACACCTGCTCTTAAAAGTACAATGATCCGCCAATTAAATCATAAACACGCACCCCATCACAAAGACCTTTTTGATGCCATATGCAAGGCATTCATATTGGTATTTATGATATGGTTGACCCAGCAAAACATAACGAATGCAATGGGCTTTGGTCCTGTGCCCACTTTCGCACCCCCAGTCTTACCTGCTGGTCCTGTTGTCGGCGGCACGGTACTGCCTAATCCTGGTATTTTTGTTTCTTAAGGAGATCCCATTTGATTATCAACAACAACACACCCTATCAAGCCGAATCAACTTTGGATAAAGATGGCGATCTTAACTCTATGATCGTAGTTGTTATCAAAGCAACTTTTCAATTCAACGCTCAAGGTCAAGTTAACCTGGCCGCCAAACAAATTCCTGTGTATCTCTGCGATGAAATGATCGACTCATACCCCATTGGGTCTGTACGCTTTGAGTCGGACATGGCACCTTTTAAACCTAAGGGTGATCTGCTTATTCTTGGCCATGCCTGTCCTCCAGGCGGCTCGGCAACGTCTATCGAGGTGGGATTCCGATGCAGAGATATGGAAAAGGTTCTCGCTGTTTTCGGAGATCGCAAATGGGAAGCAGGCGGCTTCATGGGAGGCATACAAGCTTCTCAGCCTGAACCCTTTGAAGAGCTGGAATTGACCTTTGGTCGATCTTTTGGTGGAATCGACATGGTACACGGTGCGATTTGCGCAGCTAACCAGGCTGGTATGGGAATGATTAGCAAGAAAGCAAAAAAAGAGGAAATTATTGAGAAACCTCTTCCCAATATTGAAAATCCAAACCATCTTATCCGGTCATGGAAAGACCACCCTACACCTGTTGGCATGGGTCATGTCAGTAAAGGTTCTTCTGAGCGAGTGGTTTTTTTAGGAACTTACGATGAAGCATGGCATAAGGATAGAAAACCCGACCGCCCAATTGATTTTGATTTCCAATTTTTTAACTCAGCTCCCAAGGATCAACAGTTAGACGGTTTTTTTCAAGGAGGAGAATTAATTGAACTGCTTAACTTAACACCGGGTACAGCACAAGTTCAATTCACACTTCCTGAAATCAAGGTAAACGCAACTCTTAAACGAAGAGACGTAGAGCAAAAAGAGCCATTTCCCCTCAACCTTGATACCGTATGTGTCATGACAAAAGACATGACCTTCACCCTCACCTGGCGAGGCTGGCTCCCTGTCTATGACCCACTCATGCAGGATGTCGAAATGATTACGATTGAATCATCACAGTAATGCAGGTGTTTTAAAATAGACCGTGGCGAACAAGCCATAAAAAATGTGTAAGCGATCCTGTAGCCGCATCAATCCATGAAAAAGGATCACGACAGAATCCGTATGAATGGAAGAGCTATGAGCGAAACAAATAAGCCCACTTATTCCGGGCTGTCTGGGAAGATCCCTGGGTTATGATATTCTTTTTCTCATAGTCAAAGATGTTTCTTTTTCTTCCACAGTCTCAAATCCAATTCTTTTGTAAAGATTTAAAGACTTATTCGCTTTGTCAACACTAAGCGATAAAAACTTTACTTCAATTTTATTATATTCAGTAATAATTGCCTCAATCAACTTTGTTCCTATACCTTGGTTGCGATATTCATTTTTGATAGCCATACTGAGTTCTGGAGTTTTATTATCAATATAACCAAATCCTTTATTCTCATTTGTGAAAAGTCGTCCCCAAACTGCACCAACAAGTTTATTCTCAATCTCCACAACCAAAGCAATGTCAAATTTATCTTTTCCCCATTTCTCAATATACTTAGACAAAGAAAGCTCTTTGACTATTTCCCTAGGGAAAGGGGGATGTCCTTCTGGAATGAAAATTGCCTCATATAACATATCCGCCAAGAAATCGGACTCTCTTGATTTTAATGCTCGTATTATCATGGTTTCTTAACGTTTATACCGTTCATACCGGACACCCAAAGTTTTAACACCGATTTTCATGACGTAAATCGGCATAGCCCTTTTATACTATGAAAGAGAAGCCATTTCAAAGTTAATCCATGCCCTCAACCATGGTATCCAGGTGGCGTTCATGATGACTTTATTGCTTTTTATTGCTTTAACCAGGGTTTCTTTTTTTAACCACGAATGAACGGATTGAATGGAACCCGAATAAAGGTTTCTTAATCAATGAATCACATTCAGAACCTCAAATAAACAGCCAACGATTTTGTGGGTGGCTTCCTATAGGAATATCCGTGTCCATCTGTGTTCATCTGTGGTTTCTTTTTTTTTAACCACTGATGGACACAGATGGACACAGATATTTTTTAACCACAAATGAACACGAATTCACACGAATGAATTGAATATGAAACACTCAAATAAAGATTTTTTAAACAATGAATAATGTTTAGAACCTAAAATGGACAACCTATGGTTTTGTGCGTGGCTTACTATAGGAAGGCAAAGCAACACTTTTTCTGTAAAAACAGTTCATGGCTCCTCCGAATTGAAGTTTAAATAGCATCGGCCTGTTTCCCACTCTTCAGAGATTTCCAT
>PDWI01000665.1_pt1 | contig 85681 bp, 80 predicted proteins | sample 1430891 | NCBI WGS metagenome assembly PDWI01 (sample SAMN01162508, study PRJNA174530) | Oral metagenome, whole genome shotgun sequencing project. | biome: Marine environment; feature: Marine mammal; material: Swab sample of the gingival sulcus; isolation source: swab sample of gingival sulcus... | reverse complement strand
GGGTGATCTCATCATCAACAAAGCTCTTGATTTGGCTGTTTAACTGCAACTGAATTTGGTTGACCTTTGTCTTTTTACCCGGACTTATTGAGAAGTTACCATAATCCTTGTTTTTAAATAACATGTTGATTCTACAGAAAATAATAGTCAAAATGGGGCCTTGATCTCAACACCCTTTAATAGCCAAATTATTACAGAAATTACATGTTAACCGTCTATCAATAATAATGAACAAAGGTGATGATATGAAAAAAATCAAACTTGTTGTTACCCTTATCTGCCTCTTTTTTGCGACTTCAACCTCTGCTGGTGAACCCGCAACCCCAGAAGAGATTTACGAAAACGTGTTAAAGGGGGTGAAAGTGCTTCAAGCTCTGGGGGCCGAGGGGCTGCCGGCGTTTAACGATCCAAAAGGTGAATTTGTCTGGAAGGATACCTATGTGCAGGTGTATGAGTGCCGTGCCAGCAGAATAGTTGGTCAAATTGACCCTGCCCTGCGCCAATGGACACCTGAAAAATTCAACAGTATTGTGGATAAAAAGGGTAATCGGATCACCAAAATGATCTGTGAGGCTTCCAAAAATCCCAATGGGGACTGGGTTGAATACTGGTGGCCCAAAGCAGGAGAGACTAAAGCCTCACGCAAGATCACCTTTGTCATCCAGGTGCCAGGACAACCCTACCAGGTTTCAGCAGGGATCTATGACGATTCCATAAGCCTGGAAGAACTCAAAGCAATCAGCAACTGATATTCCCAGCACTTTGTTGAGTTCATGTCTACTTGCGCGTCAGCATATGTACTTATGGACTTTTTTTAATTGTAATCACAGACACAGAAAAGAGAAACAGCTTTCTTTGGCTCCAAGACAATAGAGAAATCCTATGTTTTTTAAGATCCGTGATAAATTCCTCGTCCCCATGGTTATTCTCGTCCTGATCGGTATGGGAATTTCCTCATTTATATCCTACCGAATGGCTAAGAATGCCCTTGAAACGAGTAAAATTGAACAGCTGACTCAGGCGGTCAACAGAACCACTCAGAATATCCTCGACTGGTTTAGCAATCGAAAGCTTGATGTCGCCAACTGGGCAAAACAGGATATTTTAAAGACCGCACTGAAAAATAATTTTTTAGGCAAAGCAGCCCAAAAGACCCTAAACGATGATTTTGCCCGGATGCAAAACGAATATCAGTATTATAGCGGTTTTCGTCTGGCCGATCTCACCGGAACAGTGGTTGCCTCATCGAACCCAAAGCATATTGGTACATTGAATGTGAAAGACCGCAGGTATTTCAAAGAGGCACTAAAAGGCAAGGTCAACATATCTCAAGTGCTTAAGAGCAAGACGGATGGAAGTCCGATTCTTATGCTTGCCGCTCCGGTTGGTGATAAGGATCGTGTGGTCGGCGTGTTTTATGTTATGACCAGCATTCAAAATTTTAATTCCAAGTTTATCGACCTGATTAAAATAGGTAAAACAGGCTATGCCTTTATGGTGGATAGAGAAGGTGTAACCATAGCCCACCCCAATAAAAACGATATCATGAACAAACGCATCACTGACTTTGATTTTGGCAGTGATATGCTGGCCGCCCCCGATGGAATTTTCTATTACCATTCTGACGGCGGCGATAAAGTAGCCGCATTACAAACCTTTGAGGATATGGGGTGGAAAATTGTTATCACTACCGATGTGGACGAGATCTATGCTGTGGTCAACAAACTGGGCAAACTGAGCCTCATAGTGGCAGCTTCGGTGGTTGCCATTGCCGCTATTGTCATTCTTATCATAGCAAACTCCGTGGCTAAACCGATTAACATGGTAGTAGAAGGGTTACGCGATGCTGCTGAGGGCGAAGGTGACCTCACCAAGCGGCTACAGGTGAGAAGCCGTGACGAGGTGGGTGAGCTTGCTTCCTGTTTTAACACCTTTGTAGAGAAGGTGCACACGATTATAAGTGACATCCACTCCAACGTATCCACGCTGAACTCATCAGCAGGCAGCTTATCTGACCTGTCTGGAAATCTGTCTGCCGGCGCTGAAGATTCATCCCAGCGCTCCAACACGGTGGCTGCTGCTGCAGAAGAGATGAATGCAAACATGAGTTCTGTTGCTGCAGCCTGTGAGCAGGCGTCGGCCAACGTCAACGTGGTTGCCTCAGCAACAGAGAAGATGAACGCTACGATCTCTGAGATTGCTGTTAATACCGGCAAGGCAAGGGAAGTGACCGAGGATGCGGTGGATAAAACCGACGCTACTTTCCAAAGGATGGCTGAACTAGGATCTGCTGCTCAGGGGATCAGTAAGGTGACCGAAACCATCACTGCTATTTCTGAACAGACCAACTTGTTGGCGCTTAACGCCACCATTGAAGCAGCCCGGGCCGGTGAAGCGGGTAAAGGATTTGCCGTAGTGGCCAATGAGATCAAGGAGCTTGCCAGGCAGACTGCTGAAGCCACCCTTGAGATCCGACAGCGGATTGATGCTATCCAGTCTTCCACTTCCACCACGGTAACGGAAATGGAGCAGATTAATACTGTGATCAACGATGTGAACACCATTGTCACCACCATTGCTTCTTCGGTTGAGGAGCAGGCCGCATCAACTGATGAAATTGCTTCCAACGTCGCCCAGGCTGCCCAGGGGATTGCGGAAGTCAACGAAAATGTAGCCCAGAGCTCTTCGGTTTCCGGTGAAATTTCCGTGGAAATAGCCGAGGTGAGCCAGGTAGCCGGTAAAATCAACCTGGATAGCGGGAAGGTAAATGATCAGGCAAGTGAACTGCTCAGCTTATCTGATCAGCTTGCGAAAACGGTTAATCAGTTTAAGCTTCAGTAACCCGTTGCCTTTATTTAGGCCCATGGTCAGAATAAAAGTTATAATATAACACCCCAATATCAACGTCATTGCTACGTTATCCCTTCTAATGCTAAAATTGAATAAGGAAACAAGATGAGTGGTTTAATTTTTCTATTGATCTGGACCATCAGTCTGGGAGGATTGTACTTTTTTCTGAACCGCAGATATGAGCGAAAAATGCACTTTTATATTCAGTCTGTTGAAAATCTTGAGAAAGGAGAGATACTGCCCCATCAGAAGCCGGGACATATTCCGGGCAAAGAAGAAAATATCGTACAAAAGCTGTTCATCACATGGCGAAAGACGTTTCGCGTTATTCAGGCTAACACATCTGCCCTTGACGCCATCACCGTCGCACTCAAAGGCATAACGGAAAAACTTAAAGAAGGTACCCAGGGATTGTACCTGCTCACAGACGAAGTTTCAACGGACATTAACGAAATGAATATCAGTGTGAATTCAATTGTTGACGCAATGGAAGACTCTTCGTCAAATATATCCACAGTTGCACAGGCCGCAGAAGAGATGACAAGCACCATCCTGGAAATATCAACCAATGCAGAAAAAGCCCAGCACAGGACAAAAGAAGCCGTTGAAGAGGCGCAAAAAGCATCTTCATCCATAAAGCGTCTCGAACAGGCGGCCCTGGAAATCAAGAAGGTTACAGACACAATCAATGAGATCTCGGATCAAACCAATCTTCTTGCGCTCAATGCAACCATTGAGGCTGCCCGTGCCGGAGAAGCAGGCAAAGGATTTGCCATTGTTGCAAATGAGATCAAAGCGCTGGCCCAGCAGACCAGCCAGTCTACTCTGAATATTCGTGGTCTGATAACAGGCATTCAGCAGTCTAGTGCGATGACCGTAGAAGGGATCAAGCACATCATGGTGAAAACCATTGCCCAGGGGGTTGAGCAGCAGCCAGTGGAGAAATATCCACCAGTATTGCAAAGGCTGCAGACGGAATCCAGAAAATAAACCAGAATCTGGCAGAAGTTTCTGCGTCTGCACAGGATATTGGAAAAAATACCAGCCTGACCCGTACAACCGCAGACGAGATCACAAACCAATGCATGAAGACCAAGGCGTATAGCTATGCTTTAGGCAACCTTGTCGCTGACGCCGGAGAGAGTATAGCTCACATACAGACAGGTCCCGTCCCATTTGATATTGGTGTGGTAAAAAATGCCCACTTCAACTGGAAAGTTCAGATGGAACCGGTTTTAAACGGCAGGAAAAAGCTCTCTCCCGAAGAAATTCCAGTCATCATGCGTGTGCTTTTGGCAAGTGGTATGCTGACGCTAAAAAGGATTTTGCCGATTCTGCCATCTTTAAGGAAATGGGCAAATACCATGAAGCTGTTCATGGCAGGGCCATAGAGGTGGTAACGTCTTATAATGATAACAATATTGATGCTGCCCATGCAAAATTGGAAGAGTTTGAAAATGTGCGGATAAAATTATTCAAATCTTTGGACAAACTATACCTGTTATGAAAGCATTAAGGCGCTTAGGCCTATGAAAATTGCATCTGTTCAATTGGAAATCAAGGATCACGAAATTAGAGAAGACAAAATGGAACACGCCCTGTCCCGGATGGATCAGTGCAGAGGGGCTGACCTGATCATTCTCCCGGAATTGTGGTATGTGGGTTTTTTCAGCTACAGCCGTTACGTTTCGTCAAGTGAACCTTTGGACGGTCCCACAGCTTCGGCCGTATCTGCCAAGGCAAAAGAACTTGGCGCCTTTGTTCATTCCGGCAGTTTTGTGGAAAATCAGGACGGGCAGTATTTTAACACCAGTATATTGTTCGGTCCAAGCGGTAAAATAATTGCCGTGTACCGAAAAATACACTTGTTTACCTGTCAGTGCCGGGAACCCGAAATCCTGACCCCTGGCACCCATGTGACCGTGGCAGACACGGAACTGGGAAAAATCGGCATGGCCACCTGCTACGATCTTCGGTTTCCCGAGTTATTCCGCAAAATGACCCTGGAACATGGCGCCGAGTATTTCCTGATCACATCGGCCTGGCCCTTGGTGCGCCTTGACGCATGGAACCTGCTGAACCGCGCCCGGGCCCTGGAAAATACCTGCTGCCTGATCTCATGCAATGCAGCGGGAAAAAATCAGGATATTGTCCTTGGCGGACACAGCCAGATCATTGATCCTTTGGGGAATATGCTTGCCGGCAGCGGCCAGGATCCGTGCATCGTCAGAGGCGATTTTTCCCGGGAATCGATTGTGAACATCCGCCGGGATTTTCCTGTACTCAAAGACGCCAGAATTTAGGATAGGGCCTGGATGCCCAAAATTCCGCCCCCAGATTCTTTATATGAAAGAACCATGAACGGCGGAGGCACATAGGAATCGAACCTACCCGCGAGGGTTCTAACCCCGCACACCGGATTTGAAGTCCGGGCCAGTCACCAGTACTGGGCGTACCTCCTGAACTCCTGGAAAATGATCTGTCACTCTCAGTATAGCTGAAAATCCCTTTTTGTCAACGGGGGTTAGGCCCATCATTATCTTAATCAAAAAACTCCCTGTTGCCGCAGGGGTATTGAGGGTGCATGCCGTTATCTTGTAAACGATCGAATGGATAAAACTAATGCCAAATGGCGGTTGCCCAGCGCCAAAGCAGTGTTACGCCTGCTGGCCCCAATATGATATGGGTGAAATTCAGTCTTGAAATAATAGGGGAAGTGGTATAAATAACTTAGTATAAGTCTTTTCGTTACGTTTTAATACATAAATATTGTCTGAAAAAAACAGGGAGTAAAGCATGAAATCCAAACTATTGGGCGTCAAAAGATATGGAATGGACAACAAGGGGTTTACCCTCATCGAAATTGCCGTGGTTCTGGTTATTATCGGATTGATTATCGGTGCGGCGGTTAAAGGTAAAGATCTGATTCAGTCTGCAAAGCAGAAAAAATTTTATACCAGTTTTGTAAAGGCGTGGGAGCTGGCTGTGGTCAGCTATTATGACCGAACCGGTTTTGCACTGGGCGACGGCACAGCCAACGGCGGTACCCAGGCAACCCCCAACGGCCGTTTTGATAATGTGAACGGAAGCACCTTTGGAAATACCAACGGTATTGACGCCAAACTAAAATCCATCGGCTTGACTGTACCGTCAAGCAATACGGCCAACAGCGGTCAGATTACATATAAAGGCCAAAATGCCACCGGGATAATCACCCTTTACCTTCAAAATGCCCGGAGTTTCACCGATGGCACCTTCAACAATGCCTTCGTTATGAACGGAATGCCAACAGATTTGGCCATTGCATTGGATGCCATGGTGGACGGACAACAGGATGCCAGGGCAGGCAAATTCAGACGGAATCCAGATAACGCCGCACCCAACGACGGGAGCTGGCCCAACGTGACCACGACCGCGACCGTTAGTGTTCAGTATATCCTTGATGTCCCATAATCCTAGAGCTGGATGAAATCCAAGGTGATGAAAAAGTATCATATTGCCGTATTTCTGGCCGCCGTTTTTCTGATTGCCGGCTGGCATGCCAGCCGATCCTATAACACATACCGGATCAACATTAAAAAGCTGGATATTTTAAGAACACAGGAACGGTACCTTAAACAACGGATCACCACCTTTGAAGAAAAAAAAAATGTGCTGACCCAGGTCGCAGATTTTACGGGTCGCGCCAGCCAATTGGGACTGACACCCGGACAATGGGACAGCTTTGGGGTGGATCTTCAGAACGTGGCCATGTCATTTGCTGATCTTCAAGGACTGCTGGATCAGGCAGACAGCGGCCAGGCATATTATTTTATTCCCCGGTTACTCTGGGTACGGGTTGCAGGCATCCCGTCTGTTTTTAAAACAAAGGGAGCTGCAGGGAAAAATTCCAATGGCATGCCTGAAGATCAGACTGCCCCGAACCCTTCTTCAGCAGGCGAAGATGGCGATTCAGATACGGTGATCAGTCTTGAAGGCCGGTTCCTGGTCCGCCACCACAGGAGGGATCATGGGTAAGGGATTTCTCATCGAACTGGATGACGGCCTGTTTCTTCTGAACGATAAACGCCTGGAACGTATCGCCGATTTCAGCCAGACCCAAGACTGCCGGTTTCTGGTCCCCGCGTTTGATAAGTCCGTGACAAGAGTGATGAATGTGGTATCCGGGGTAAAGTACGCCGAAGTGATGGCGGCCCGGAAACTCCAGGATGAGGGGGAATTTGACGAGCCGGTCACGGTGATAACCCACTGGAAAAAACGGCAGGATAAAAACAGTACGAATATCTTTTTCACCGCCCTGCCTTCCCGGAAATATTACACTTACCTGGAAACCATCCGGAATCACGATTCTTTGCTGCTGATGGTGCCGTTTTTCAGTATCCTGTCCCATATCGTGGAAACATCCAAGGATAGTGATCCCATTGCCGTGGTACTCCGGCACGGGAGGTATGCAGATCTGGTCATCGGAAAGCCGGGCCGTTTTTTTTACGCCATCCGCTGTATGGCCTTTGACAACAGCGAAGCGCAGATTCAATCCCTGTGGGAAACCGTGGGGCGTGAAATATCCACGGCCTCCAGGGAAAACAGTATCACCATTGGGAAAATGATCACCCTGAACTGGATGGATGCCGCAGAACTGGTACCTGTAATGGCGGACATTGGATCTGATTCGGGCCTTGCCATGGATGTGATCCATTTTACCTTTGACAGGGAACCTATTAAGTTTGAAGAGAATTTTTACCCAATGTCCCTGCCGGGTGCGTTAGAGGCCTACCCCTGGTCTGCGGCGATATCCGACGGGCCCGGAAAACTGGCTTACGGCGCAGATCTGGCCGCCGGATCAATTATCGGTCTGCTTGCTCTGCTGGTTTTAATTCTGGCCGGTGCGGGGCTGTTTTATAATTTTCGCAATGCCGAAGTCCAGGCACGAATTTCGCCAATTGAAGCCCGAATTTCGCAATTGTCTGCTGCCGGGGTTAAGGAATATCCAGATATACCGGAGTATCAGCCGGTTCTGGCGTTTACCGATACTTTGTTTCATAACCGGAACATGCCAGCGTTAAAAGATATCATTAATGATCTTTCCACCGGGATATTTGCACGGACAACCATTGAAGAGTTGAAAATCGAATATGAGGGCCGACAGATCCGAATCCGCCTGGCCGGTGCGGTTTCACAGACCTTTCACACGGCCCACAATGTATATCAGGGGTTGCTCAATCATCTGACCCTTGCCGGATACAAAATTAAAGACCATGGGTTTGAAACAAGAATTGATACGTCCCGTTTCCGCCTGGAACTTGTCTGGGGTGTACAATGAAGGAAAAGTATCAGGGGCTTGTGGTTTTAGTGATCACAGCAGCGGCATTGCTGGCCGGGATGGTTCAGGAGATGATCACCGCAGCCCAGCTCAGGGGCAGTGTGCAGCTTATCCGCCCGTCAATCACACCGGATTTTGAGGTGCCGGAACCGGCAGAAATGGGGTATCTGAATTTTTTAAAAGAGCGGCTGCCCCATCTGGTACAGGCAAAATCCAGCAGAAGCCGTACCGATCTGTCATTGTTCGGGGCAGTGCCATCTACACCTGCCGGGCCTGAAATGACACCGGTACTGACCGATACACCGGGATCCGAAGGTATTCAACCAGTTGGGGATATTTTTTCCGTTTATTCCCTGACATTGAGTTTTGCCGCTGCAACCCGGCGGTTCTGTGTTATCGACGGTACTCTATATAGAGAAGGAACACAGCTTCCCGACGGGGGCAGGATTATCAAAATAGAAAGTGACCGGGTACTGATTTCAAAGCAGAAAAGAAAAGACTGGATTGCCCCTGTGAATCAGCGGGAGATCCTGGTTCAGGACAGGGAGCCATAATATGAGAAACCGGATCACCATTCCGGCGTTATTTGTTTGCTGCAGTTTGTTGTTCTTGGGCTGCGGTCATACCCCATCGGCCGGGCCGGTCAAACCGGAACCCTCATTGAGCCGGGTGGTGGAGGACAATGCCAGGCAGCTGGCTGAGAAACAGGCACAACGGGTGAAAGCCCTTGAAAAAAAACAAGCGAAAACACCCATGCCCATGCCGGTGATGCCGGTTTATGATCCCCTTGAGGACCAGTTGATTTCACTGAGTATGGCCAACGAAAAGCTGGAAACTGTATTGTACCTGATCGCCGATACCGCAGGCATGAATCTGATTATAGACAGCAGCGTTGCCCAAGGGGCGCACAAAGTGACCCTTAATTTCCAGAATGTGTCGGCAAAAATGGTGCTCAAGGAGGTAACCGAACAGTTTGACCTGGACTATGAAGTCAACCGGAATGTGATCCGAGTCCGTTCCTGGGTGGAAAAAATCTTTCCTTTGAATTTTCTGGATACCAACGTGTCCATGGCCTTTGATGTGGGCGGAGACGTTCTGGGCGGGGGCATTGATGCGCAGACATCGGAACTGTCCGGCTCCGTCACCTTGAGGGGTGAAGGGGCGGAAAAAGGCAACCCCTATGAAATTCTCAAGGAGATGGTGGCCCAGGTCAAATCCGAGGATGGGGTTGCCACGGTGAACCACTTGTCCGGCAGCCTGTACATCAAGGATAAACCCTCGGTGGTCAGAACCGTGGCCCGGCTGCTGAATCAATTTAAAGAGATGCTGTCCCGGCAGATTCTCATTGAGGCACGGATTATTGAAGTGACCCTGTCCGGCGGATATGAGTACGGCATTGACTGGGGCTTGCTGCGGTCAAACAACAATGTCTCCTCCACCAAGTTGAATAAGGCCTCCTGGAATCTGACTGAAGGTTTGGTGCTGACCGGCTTTAACGATACCTTTAATTTCGGCGCCGTGTTATCGGCTCTGGAGACATTCGGCGATGTAAAAATTGTGTCCAACCCCACCATCCGGGCCAAGCACGGCAAGCCGGCCGTTATTGGTGTCGGCGATTCCATTGCCTATAAAAAAAGTGTTGAAACCACTCACGAAAGAACGAACACGGAAACCACGGAAACCACAGAGGTCGAGGTATCCACTGTGTTTAACGGATTGATTTTAGGCGTGATTCCCTTTATTGAACCCAATGGTAAAATCAACCTGCTGATCAACCCGATAAAAAGCGATGTGGATACCCAGTCCATTGAAAATCCCGAAGAGGTGGTGGACGGGCTGACGATTTCCCTGCCCAAGGTGAGCATCAAGGAGATGAGCACATCCATCACACTCAATGACAGGGATGTGGTGGTCTTGGGCGGGCTGATCAGCAGCGAGAAGGTTAAAGAGGATAACGCGGTGCCAATGCTGGGAAAAATTCCGCTGGTCGGATATATGTTTAAAAATAAATATACCAGTGAGAAAAAAAAGGAGCTGGTCATCATTTTGAATGTGAGCATTCTTTGAGCATCCTGTTTAAAAAATTAAGGGGATTAAAAACCAATTCTGCGGGCAATGACGGTATCCACCCGATCCCGTCAGACCGCCCGGAAAATGTGTATACCTTGAAAAAATTGGTATTTTCTCCCCGGGGAGCCATGGTGATCTTCCTGATTCTGGCCGGAACCGGCCTGCTCAGTTATCTGACCCTGTCCTGGATTGGATCCTACCTGGATGAGCGTATGAATTCGGCCATCGTGGTTCGCCATGAGCCGCCCGAACATCTTTTGGGGACAGTCGTGCCGGATCCCTGTGAACCGGGAGCGATTCCGCCGGAAAGTGATGTGCCCGGGCCACCTGTGATGGATCCCGGCATGATCCCGGATGCGCCGAAAATCGAACCCGTACCGGAAATTGAGATCCCTGAGTTCTTTGTCCGCACTCACCGCACCGCATCCATGGAAATCCCGGCCGTTCCCGCAACGCCTGAAAAAACACCGCGTAAGGCGGCAGCGGACAACCGGATAAACATCCAGGCAAAGCATTCAGATCAGACGCCCTCTATCTACCGCACCGATGCCCGTACGCCCATTTTCAGACCAAAGATCGGTTTTACCCATCTACAGCCCACCGGGACCATGGATAAAAACAGATCGAAACCGTCAACGTCTAAGTTTACGTATACGTCTAAACCGGCCCAGGCAGAAAGACCATCAGCAGGCGTGCCCGGGTCTTTACCAAAGGGGTTAAAAACAGAAGGCCAAACCCTGACAAAACATAAACCAGAGCCAGAACAAATCGAAAAAAGAAAAGAAGCAGTACGGCTGGCAGCCATTCGGAATGCCAGAAAAAAAAGAGCGGCCAGGGTCTCTTCCCTGTCCCAGCTCGGCCTGGATTTCAAGCAGGCCCTGGACCGAGGAGACAACCGACAGGCTGAACAGGTGCTGGAACAGATCAGGGGCTTCAAAGGCAGGCATAATTCCTATTATCTGAAACTTGCTGCATTTAAACATATCCGTGATGCACAATATCAAAAAGCCAGACAAATGCTGGAACAGGTATTGCTTAAACACCCCCTGGACCTTGATGCCGGACTCAACATGGCTGTAGTTGAAATTCGGATGGGAGAAACGGATCTGGCCCGTAACCGCCTGGAACGGCTTAAATCAATCTATCCCGGTGATACCCGTGCCGATGCTATTTTGGGAATGCTTTAAACTTTAAATCGATACCACCACGGTATCAACATGCAGGGCCTTAAAGCGTGTTTGATAATTAGGGGATCGAAGCGAAATCCCATGAAAATGAGAACCAATTTTCACAAATTTTATAATTTTATGTTAATAGCCGGACTATTGACATAAAATTTGGGGGAATTGGAGCCATTTTCATGGGATTGCAGCCGATTCATCAATTATCAAACACGCTCTTAACAGGTCTGCCTGGGTAAACATCATGCCTGTTGCACGTTTTGCAAACCGTTTTTCCGCATCTCTTTTGTACACCCTGCTGATACTCATTGCAGTGGGGGCGGGAATCACTGTGGTCAGGCATTCCAAACATTTTTCATTTTACACCCATTACCTGATGAAATGGGAAAGCGCATTAACCCAGCTGATGGCAAAAGATCCGGTTTGGCCTGAGTTTACGGGCACCAACCATGCCCAGTACATGGATGGTCTGGTTAACATGATGAAAACCCACCGCATTGATCCCCCGAAGTCCAACACCCAGCGTTCCTATATCTGGCGGTTGGTTAAAGAACCACAGATCAGAGATATTTTTGTACTGTGTGTGGAGAAGAAAATCATACTTTACGGATTGCCGAAATCGTTGTTTAATGCACTTGATAAACAGATCGACGGTGAATCCGGTCCCGTTCAGGGACAGTTCAGTGGTAAACTGCAAAAGGATAAGGCCCATTATGTCGGCATCTGGGAAATATAAACCTGAAAAGCACCTTGGGTTTTTGGGGCTTTCCCGTAATCCTTTTCCCATGGCACCGGATAATACGGATTTTTTTCTCTCCCGGCATAGTGACGCCGTGGTGACCCGCCTGGTCGAGGCGGTTCTGTCGAGAAAAGGATTCATGCTGCTGACCGGCGAAATCGGTCTGGGAAAGACAACACTCACCCGCCGGGTGATGGAGATGCTTGAAAAAGAAGGCGTGGAAACCGCACTGATTCTCCAGTCTTTTTATCAGGGGAAATCACTGCTCAGGGAAATCGTCAGGGATTTCGGCATTCCCCTGAACGGCACTTCCACGGATCTGTCCGGGTTAATGCAGCGTTTAAACCGATTTCTTATGGGAAAACGCCAGGCCGGGATTAACTGTGCCGTTCTCATTGACGATGCCCAGAATCTGAGTGTGGAAAGCCTTGAACTCGTGCGAATGATTTCCAATCTGGAAGCGGATCGGGAAAAACTGGTTCAGGTGCTTTTGGTGGGACAGCCCGAGTTGATGGAAACACTGAATACCCATGAACTTCGCCAACTGAGAAGCCGGGTGACCGAAGTTCAGACCCCGATCCCCCTTGAAAAAAAGGAGATGGAGAAATACCTCCAGTTTAAACTGACCATGGCCGGGGATCCCGGGAAAATCGTCATCAAAAGGACGGCCCTGGACCGGTTATACCGCTTGACCCGGGGAAATATCCGTAAAATAAACGTGCTCATGGATCATGCCCTGGCAACGATGTGTGAAAAACACAGCTTTACGGTTCAACCCGAATATATTGACACCGCGGTTCAACACCTTGATCCTAAAGTGCCGGAAAGGACGCCTTTGAAAAGATGGGTCTGGGGCGGATTGACAGGTTTGATTTTAGGACTCGCCGGAATCCTGGCCGGGGCCGGACTGTATTCTCTGTGGCCAGGTAACCGGACTCCGGAAGTCTCACCGGCTGCACCGGTTAACCCGGTGCCGAATTCAAATTCCGGTTCAGATCAGAGGTTTGTTCAAACCCGGGGAGGTGATCATCCAGGTTCTCCGGTTGACCCCATTGCGCCTGTCAAGGAAAAAGCTGATGCAGTCAGGGCCTTAGCATCAGAAAAGGCATGGGAAACAGAACCTGAGGTCTCTGCTGCCATGGTGTCATTTTTGACGGCCTATGGTCTGGCAGACTTTGCCCCGGCCCTGGAAAAGGCGATAAAAGAGAAACAGACCGGGGATATGGCCCGGCAGATTCAGGCCCGTACCGGACTGCAGTTGATCCGCCTTCACCACCTCCCCGGTTTTGTAAAGCAAAAATATGATATCCTGACTGGCCCCGGTAACACACCGGAGGCTCAGATGCACTACCTGTTCTGGAAACCCAACCCCCAAATAGACCATTTCTATTTCGGATACCGGGGAAAGGAGATCATTCTTTTGCAGCGGCAGTTAAGCCGGCACGGCCTGTATACTTTTCACATTGACGGGATTGTTGGACAAATCCTTCACAAGAGTGTAAAAGAATTTCAAAGACAGATGAATCTTGATACCACCGGTTTCCCGGATCCGGAGACCGTTTTCCTGCTGGCCAACAGTGAAAACATAGCTTTGAGGAAAGGGAAAAAGGAAACAGACAATGAGTGAGCCAACGAAAACCAAGCCCATAGGGGCCCTGCTTCAGGAAAAGGGGATTATTAATGATGCCCATCTCCAGTTTGCCCTCAAAGAGCAGAAAATTACCAAGGAGATGCTGGGGGAAGTGCTGGAACGCTTGAGTTTTACCACGGAGATGGATATTGTCACCATCCTGTCCGAGCAGGACAATGTGCCCTATATCGACGTGGATGAAGTGCTGCCGGAAGAACGGCTGCTGAAGCTGTTCAATAAAAAGTTATGTCTGAACAATGTGTTTCTGCCCTATCGCGTGGATGGGAAATTCGTGGATGTGGCCGTCAGCAACCCCAAGGATCCGAAAATCGGCCAGCTGACAGCCCGGAACACAGGGCTGACCCCGCGGCTTCAGATTGCAGAAAAAAGCAAGATCATCAATGCCATCAATAAGTTTTACTATTTTCTGGAAAACCCTGTGGAACAGATCATTGAGTCTGAAGTCCGCCTGCTGGCCAACGATACAGAAATGGCCCGGAGCATGGAGAATCTGATCCGGCACATCCTTCATCTGGCCATTAAAATGCGGGCCACGGATATCCACCTGCGGCCCATGGAACAGACATTGAACGTAGGCTTTCGTATCGACGGCGTCATGCAGTCGGTGTTAGCCTTTCCTTCCTCCATTGGCCGGCTGGTATCCACCCTGAAAATGAAAGCGGACATGGATATTGCCGAACAGCGGATCCCCCAGGACGGCCGTTTTTCAGAGTCGGTGCTGAGTAACCGGTACGAGTTCCGTGTGTCCACGGAAATTTCACCCTATGGTGAAAATATGGTGCTCAGGGTGCTGCCCGTGGACCGTTCTTTCATGGGGCTCAGGGAACTCGGGTTCTTTGACAAGGATATTAAGCGGGTCAGGCAGATGTTCAACGAACCCTTCGGCATCGTCCTGCTGACAGGCCCCACCGGGTCGGGTAAATCCACCACCCTGTATGCCGGTATTCGCTGTTTGAACCTGCTTGAAAAAAACGTCCTGACCGTAGAAGATCCCATAGAGATCAAAATGTCCCTGTTGCGCCAGACCCAGGTCAATGAAAAGGCCGGCTATACTTTCTCAACTGCCATCCGCCATTTCCTGCGCCATGACCCGGATGTGATTCTGGTGGGTGAAATCCGTGATCAGGAAACCGCGGGTACCGCCATTTCCGCATCAAGTACAGGCCATCTTGTTTTATCCACGCTGCATACCAACAGTGCCATCGGCGTCATTCCCAGACTGAGGGATTTAGGCATAAAACCCTACATGATTTCCGATTCACTGATCGGCGTGGTCAGCCAGCGTCTGATCCGGCGGATATGCCGGAACTGCAAACAAGCCTATGCACCTGAAGCCTGGGAACTGGAATACCTTAAAGATCCTTCCATTGAGCAGCTTTACAGGGGAAAAGGATGCGATCTGTGCAACCACTCCGGATATTTCGGCCGGACCCTGGTGTATGAATTTCTGGCCGTGGATTCGGAACTGGCATTGATGATCGAAGGTGAGGCCGGGCTGAACGAATTTACACAAAAGGCCCGCGAAAAGGGATTTCAGGATATTTTTGAGATTACGTCAAGAAAGACCAGAATGGGAATTACCACCATCGAAGAGGCCATTCGCGTTATCGGCAATCTCAAGCAGGTATAAGAGCTTGTTTGGTAATTGATGAATCGGCTGCAATCGCATGAAAATGGCCCCAATTCTCCCCAATTTTATGCGAATAGTCCGGCTATTAACATAAAAATTTGTGAAAATTGGTTCTCATTTTCATGAGATTTTGCTTCGATTCCCTAATTACCAAACAAGCTCTAAGAAAGGCGTTAATGAATCATTTCCGGTACAAGATGATGGATGTGTCCGGCCAGATGGTCTCCGGTGTGGTCACCCTGCCCTATGAAGACATTGTGTCGGTCATCTCCTACCTGGAAGAGGAAGGTAGTATAACGGTTTACGTAAAAAAAATGGGCGTGATATCCTCGTTTTTTTTCCAATTGCTCAAGGGCGGGCATCGCAGGGGGGTCGACCGTAAGTTTCTGGCGGAATGGTTCAACAACATGGCGATGATGCTCCAGTCGGGAATGCCCATGGTCATGGCTTTGGAAGAATCGGCCGAGGGCTGCGGTCGGCGGGATTTTAAAAACACTATTCACGAGATGGTCATGTCCATCAAGCGGGGCAGCAGTTTTTCAGGAGCGGTGTCCCAGAAGGCACATCTGTTCCCCAACACCGTCATTCACCTGATCCACATCGGCGAAGAGTCGGGTACGCTGGATGACCGCCTGAGAGATGCCGCCGACCATCTGAACCGGATTCAGGAGATTATCAACCACACCAAACAAGCCCTGCTGTATCCGACATTTGTTCTGAGTACCATGGGCGCAGGACTGGTTTTCTGGCTTTACTATGTGGTACCGAAAATCATTGCCCTGTTTGAAGACATGGATGTGGCGCTGCCTTTTCTGACCCTTGCCGTGATTGCCACATCTGATTTTGTCCAGACCCGTATTCTGGAAATGGGGGCGGCCGTATTTTTTCTGGTTACCGGCACCGTCCTGTTATATAAGCGCGTAAAATGGTTTAAAACGTGGGTCGACAAAATGCTGCTCAAAGTACCGGTGGCAGGCGTATTGATCCAGTCGTCCAACCTGGCCTTTATTACAGAGTACTTTTCTTTACTGCTGAATGCAGGGGTGGATATTATCCAGTCCGTGAAGATTCTGCAGGAATCGGTGGGAAATGCGGTATTCAGCGCCCGGCTGGATGAGATCAGAACGAATTTGAAGGCGGGTTCCAGAATTTCAGATTCATTCATCCGAGCCCAGATTTTTCCCCAATTTATCTGCCGGATGATCAATATCGGTGAAAAAAGCGGTACCCTTCCCAGTCAGCTGACCTATATTGCCCGCCATTATAAACAAAAACTGGACGATTTTGTGACCAATCTGGGCAAGGTCATTGAACCGGTGGTCATTGTGGTGGCCGGCGGTATATTTGCTGTGATCATGTCCGGACTGTTTCTGCCGATCTACGATCTAGTTTCCAATATTTCGACCTTTTAGAGCCTGTTTGATAATTAGGGAATCGAAGCGAAATCTCATGAAAATGAGAACCAATTTTCACAAATTTTATGTTAATAGCCGGACTATTGACATAAAATTTAGGGGAATTGGAGCCATTTTCATGGGATTGCAGCCGATTCATCAATTATCAAACAGGCTCTTAGGGGGCACTTAAAAACAAACGGCCCATTTGGGGTGGCCCCTTATCAGCAACGTGGTCCAGGTTCATTTTAAAGGGACGGACTTTTGCTGGTTGAGAATACGTTTACGGCGCACAGATCATCTGGGTGAATTCGGTCAGGGAAAAGGAGCGGACCAGGTCGTCGTAATTGTTGGCCTGGATTTTGTTGTCTGCGTTGAATCCGGCACCAACGGCACCGTTACAGCCATCGAAATATCCGTTGGCCCCGTCTTTGTCCCTGGCGCCGCCTGAGGCCACAATAAAGGCCTGGTTAACTGAGTTGGATGCAGAAACGCCGGAACAGGTATCCTGGGAGGTGGTATAAACAAATGCGGTACTGAAACCACTGATGGCGGACAGAGCGGCACACAGGCCGGCCTTGTCCGAGGTATCGGTCAGGTTGTGTGCATTGCCGGACCGGCCGTACACCGCATATTTAACCGGATTGTTCCAGGGGTCGCTGCCGTTGGACAGCCCTAGGGTCAGATAGGGCAGTGTGCCCGCATAGGTGTTTGTGTTTTCGATACCGTCACCGTCGGAATCGGCAAAGGGCAGCCGGTAGTTGTTGATGGCATATCCCTGAAGGGCCTTTTCATATTTGGATAATTGGGCCCGGGCCTCTTTGATTTTAGCGGTTTTCACCACCGACGGCATAACGGTCATGACGATGGAGACAAGGATACCGACAATCACAATTACGATACTCATTTCAATGAGGGTGAAGGCGGATTGACCGCATCCAAAGGGATTCGATGAATTCATAGAGGTTTCCTTAAATGGTTTGGTATCTTGCGCTTGCGGTAGTTACGATTAAAAGGCTGATTTTTTAAATTTCATATATATCTATGCTGTGTTTACGGATCTGTCAACCATGATGGTATCTTACCAATGCGGCAGTGACCCTGATCAGGCCCTGGACATATGATATGTATACCTTGACACCGGATCACATACCATGTCTTGTACGGGAAGATAAATACACGGCCATTAAAAACATATTTATAACAGGCTTTGATCCGGGCAAACGGCGGAATCCGTCGAAATAATGATTGATTAATCATTTGAACTTAAATATATACAAAAAGAAAATCGCATCTGTTGAATTTTTTTGTTGTGGGTAGCCTGGCTCAAAGTCCGGCCGGCCCATGGCTGTTAATAAAGCTTCAGGAGAAACATCATGGCCCGGGATATCAAAGAAAATTTATTTGAAATAGACAGTAAAAAAATTGAACTGGATTTTTTGCAGCAGCAATTCCTGGTGGAATGCAAACGGTTTACCGCAGCCTGTATCGAAGGAAAGGTTCGGGCCGCCATTTCGGCAAACCCTGAAAAAGCCCTTGCATTGGGCCGTGACGGCCTGGCGCCGTTAAAAAAACAGATGAACCACATGCTGGAAACCGTGTCTGACCAGGTGGATAAGATCCTGGGCCGGGATGACTTATGGATGCACAGAGAAAATGAACTGGACCCGGCCCGGTTTGAAAAAGACCGCTACGGTTTTGAAGGGGCACAGGGACCTCAGATTCTGGAACAGGCGTTGCGCAAGCTCTTGTCCCCGGTTGGCGGCCTTCTGATCCACAGCGGACTGGATACGGCAGTCAACTGGGAGGAAAAAGAGGGAGAATTTCTGTATCGCCATCCCCTGGACTGGTCCCGTGAAATGAAGCAGTGTATTGAGAATTACAGCCTTGGTTTCAATGCCTTGTCCGACCTGATCGCAGCCCACAAAGCGCTGTCGGAACAGCCTACCGGCAGTGACGCCCTGGATCTGTGGGACAGTATATGATGCTGAAAAAAATAGTTCCTATTATCCTGCTGCTCCTGTTATTCAGTGGATGCGCTGTCAACCCGGTGACCGGCAAAAAGGAGCTGGTTCTGGTTCCAGAATCGTCTGAGATCTCCATAGGTGAAAAACAATATGGACCCAGCCGCCAGATGCAGGGTGGGGATTACAAGACCGATCCTTCCATTGTGACATATGTTAAACAGATTGGACAAAAACTGGCCGGCGTCAGTGACCGCAAGCTGCCCTATGAGTTCAATGTCATCAATAATTCAACGCCCAATGCCTGGGCGCTTCCCGGCGGTAAGATCGTCATCAACCGGGGGCTTCTTGTTGAGCTGAAATCAGAAGCAGAGCTGGCTGCTGTCCTTGGTCATGAAATCGTTCATGCCGCGGCCCGCCACGGGGCCAAAGGAATTCAGAGGGGCCTGTTGCTGCAGGGTGCCGTCATGGCCGCGGGCATCGCCTCTCAGAATAGTGAATATTCACAGCTGGCTATCGGTGGGGCGGGCATTGCGGCTCAGCTAATCAATCAGAAATATGGCCGTGATGCCGAACTGGAAGCTGATTCCTACGGCATGCGCTATATGGCCCGGGCGGGATATGATCCCGGCGCAGCCATTGGTCTGCAGGAAACCTTTGTGCGCCTGTCAGAAGGGCGCCATGGAAACTGGCTTGAGGGGTTGTTTGCCAGTCACCCGCCGTCCCGGGAACGGGTTGCCGCCAACCGCATCACAGCATCACAACTGCCGCCGGGTGGAGAAATCGGTGAAGCGCGCTATCAGAAAAAAATGGCCTCTTTACTGCGTGACCGCAATGCATACAAAGATTATGATACAGGCCGCAAGGCCCTGGATAAAGGCGATCTTTCCCAAGCCATCAAGCTGGCAAACCGGGCACTCAAGGCTCAGCCCCGGGAAGCCTTGTTTCATTCGCTGCGCGGGGATATCCGCATGCGGCAGAAACGCTATCAGGATGCCATTACCAATTACGACCATGCCTTGCAGCGTGATGCCGACTATTTTCATTATTACCTGCAACGCGGACTGGCCCGACTTAAAATGAACAATCGTATTCAGGCAGAAATTGATCTGGAAAAAAGTGTTTCTCTTCTGCCAACAGCCCCGGCATTAAATACGCTTGGCCTTTTATTGCTTGACAGCGGCAACCGCATGAAAGCAAAGCAATACTTTTTGACTGCCTCTGGTTCACCATCCCAAGCCGGTAAAGAAGCCAGACGTTCTTTCATCTATCTTGACCTGGAAGACAACCCGCACAAATACCTTCGCCTCAGGTTCGGTTTGGATAAAGGCAACTACCTTTTTGTTCAGATCACCAACACCACTGAACAGGTGGTTGATGATGTCTCTTTTCTTGTCCGCTTCACTGATGCCGGGGGGAACATCAGGACGTCCCAGCTTATGCTGCCGGGACCATTGGGCGGCGGAGACACCGGCATGGTGGCAACGGGTATCGGTCCTTTACCCCATCTGAAAACAGTTCAGGGAAAAGTGATCCGGGCAGCGCTTGCATACAAGTGACAAGGCGGTCATAACCGGAACAATTTCCTGGCCTGCCATGCAGCCGCACATGAAACCAGCATTGATCCCGGCACCATTCAAACTGCCATGGCAACCTTTTCAGGTGTCAAACGCCGTCCCAAAGCTGCGCCGGATTTTAAGTCGCCATCAAGGCACGCCAATGGACGCATATTCGATATATGTGTCCGTTGGCGTAACGCCGAGGGCGGCTTAAAAGGCAAGCAGATGGGAGTTTTTATTTTGATCATGGGCCTTAAAGTGTAACCTAACTGTTGCAAACGTTCTTTGGCCGGAGATCCAAGGCTAAAGGGCATGCCGCTGTAGTATAAAGTGGACTGGATCTATGATAACGAGGTAACCGCTGTGAGCCAACAAAAAATCCCCCTGAACGGTACTGAACAACGAATCCATGGTATCCAGAAGCGCCCCCCTGACGCCAATATGTGCAACGTCCCTTTTTCCCTGTACCCACAGATCGAAAACCCCACTGATGGGGGTTTTCCTGATTCTCGTATTCGCCATAGGTCTCACGATACACAGGCGCAGGTCGTCATCAGGCAGAGGCACTTTGTTTTTCTGTTGAAAACAGTGTCTGTGCTGTGTGTTTGTATTTTGGCATTGCTTGCTGATCAACAACTTCTGGCCGCCACCAAGCCGATCCCCATCATCACCGAGGTGACCAGGCAGCTCAATGAGATCGAAGCGGCACTGGTATCAGAATCGCTTTCCCAAAAACGGTTACAGCAACTTCGAAAGCGTCTTCTTGCCGCACGATCTAAAGCGAACAAAGAGTTGAAACGGCTCACGCCGATGCTGCAAGATGCCCAGGCGCGTTTTGAGGCCTTAAAGCCCAGCGATGAAAGCGATGCCAAAGCGGTGCAGCCTTCTGGAAAAGACGGGAAAAACGATGCCCAAGTGAAGACCTTGAGCGCTCAGCGTGACAAAATTTCTATTGAGCTTGCTTCGTTACATAGTTCCGTTAAGTTGGTGAACTCTCTCATTGTTCGTGCCGATCAGTTAAACAACCGTATCTCGGCAGCCAAGGAAAAAAATCTGGCCACCCAGCTGTTGGAACGTTCCCGCACGCTGCTCAGCCCACAGCTCTGGCTTGAAGGACTGCGTGGGATCCCCCCGATGTGGCAGGCCATCCAGCATTTATTTGCTGAATGGTCGGATTTTCTTTCCCAGAAGAAAAAGCTGGAAATCTGGCAGGCAGCGGGAATGGTTCTCCTTGTGATTGGGGTGGTTCTCTGGCCGTTTCGACTGGCACTTTCTACTTTTCTGGCGCGGTTTTCAAGAGCTGGCGAGTTGACAGCGCTGCAAAAGAGTCTGCGTGCCCTTCTGTTACTTTTCAGCTATACCATCAGCCCTGTTGCCATTGTTGGCGGTGCCGTTTTAATTTTTAATGGCGCAGAACTGTTGCCTGATCGTATCTGTGAATTAAATGGCGCCGTGGTACAGATTGCCTTTTTTACAGCCGTTGGATACGGGTTGTCCAGGGTAATTTTATCGCCGCAACATCCTGGTGTTCGTCTTGTCAACCTGGATTCACCTGCTGCAGTTAAGCTCTTTGGCATTATCCTTCTTTCACTAGGGGTCTACGCGATCAGCAGCCTTAGCAATGCCCTTGGCGACATCGTGTTGATCCCCGCAGAAACAATGCTGCTTGTGCGAGGGGTGGCTTCAATATTCATAGCGGTACTTCTTTGGCTTGGTTTTCGCTTGGTCAATGCGGCACTTGAGGATCAGGAAAATGAGGGTTCCCCGCAGCGAATTCCCCTGGGAAGCGCCAGTTTTATTTTGCCCCGTCTTATGTCTCTATTTCGGCCTTTGATCTGGCCCGGTTGTATTCTAATCATTGCCGCACCCCTGTTGGGCTACATATCCCTTGGTACCTTTTTAACTGACCAGCTGGGGCTGATTCTTGTTGTGCTGGGACTGCTTGGCATTCTCACCGCGTTGGTTGATAATGTCTTATGTGAAGGTCTTGAGAACGATACCGCAAGAACCCGCGCTGTGGCACGCGCCATGGGGTTTAAGTCAAAGACGATCCTTCAACTCGGCGTTTTGGCCAATGGTATTCTTCGGATACTGCTTTATCTGGCCGCGGGTCTAATTATTTTTGCCCCCTGGGGGTTGCAGTCAACCGATTTTGTCACCTCATTGAAAACGGCCGTGGTTTCTATTCAAATCGGCAGCCTGACCATCTCTCCAATCCGAATAGGGGGTGCGATTGTTGCCTTTATTTTTACCCTGCTACTGGTCAGAGGGACCCAGAACTGGATGGTGAACCGTCTCTTTCCAGCCACCAAACTTGATATGGGCCTGAAAAATTCCATCGTTACCAGTGTCGGGTATCTGGGCTTTATCCTTGCCACGATGCTGGCCTTTTCCTATCTGGGCATTGATCTTTCAAAACTGGCCCTGGTCGCAGGGGCGCTTTCAGTGGGGATTGGTTTTGGCTTGCAGTCCATTGTCAATAATTTTGTTTCCGGTCTTATTCTGCTGGTGGAACGCCCCATAAAAATGGGCGATTGGGTGGTTGTTGGCTCTGATCAGGGATATGTGCAAAAGATATCGGTTCGGGCAACAACCATTCAAACCTTTGATCGGGCCACGGTGATTGTTCCCAACGCAGATCTCATTTCTAACCGGGTGAAGAACTTCATGTATTCCAGTCACCTGGGCCGCATTATTATACCCATTGGGGTGTCTTATGATGCCGATCCGGAACAGGTGCGTGAGATTTTGCTGCAAGTTGCCAAAGATTCACCACTGATCGCAAGGTTCCCTGAGCCTCGGGTCTATTTTATGGATTTTGGGGCCTCTTCCCTGGATTTTGAACTTCGTTGTTATATCCAAGATGTGGACAATTCGGTATCGGCAAAAAGTGAGCTTAGATTTTCTATTTTCAAGGCTCTGAAAGAGGCGGATATCGAGATTCCTTTTCCCCAGCAGGATGTTCATCTGCGCACCCTGACGACCATAGAACAGCCCCCCCAGGGACAAGGAGGTGTTGGACAGGAAAAAGAAATGTGAAAAGGCTTCCGAAGTGTTTTTGACCATGTGACTAACTGACTGATAAGACAACAAAGTCTGCAAAACTTGAAACAATGATTGCCGCTTTTAGGTAAAAAATCATTGCACCTGATACACAAATGTGTCATTTTCAGACTCAGAATGGTGCCCTGCTCTGGGATAACAATGAATTAAATTGCCGGATGTGCTGAAATGAAAAACCCAACCCACGCCCTGCTGGACCGGGACAATCTTAACCTGGTACTGGACAACCTGAAACTGGGCATCGTTGCCCATACCCCTGAACGGATCATCACCGTATTCAATAAAGAAGCCGAAAAGATCACCGGGTACAGCAAGGAAGAGGTCATTGGTCAGGATTGCCATCAGGTATTCAAATCCCCCTTTTGCGGCAATAAATGCTCCTTTTGCAACGGCGCTTCGGACTTTTGTGCGGAAACCAAAGAATACCCCGTGACCATAGTCACCAAATCCGGCGACACCCGGCATCTGGAAATGACCCTGACCGCCATCATCGACAACGATAACGTGTTCAAAGGTGTGATCGCTTCATTTAATGATATTACAGAGACCCTGCGGCTTTGCCTTGCGGCTGAAAACCTTTCCAGTTTTGCCGGCATCATCGGCAGGGACAAAGCCATGCAGGACATTTTCCGTCAGATCCGGGACGTGGCACTGTATAATTATCCGGTCCATATTTCCGGGGAAACCGGCACGGGAAAGGAGCGGGTGGCCGCGGCCATCCATGACATTTCCGCATACGGCAGCGGCGCCTTTGTCCCGGTGAACTGCGGGGCCATCCCCGAAGGCATCGTCGAAAGCGAGCTTTTCGGCCATGTCAAAGGGGCATTTTCCGGCGCAGTCAAAGAGCGCAAAGGCCGGTTTGAACTGGCCCATAAAGGGACCTTGTTTCTCGATGAAGTGGCGGAGTTCCCTTTGAAAACCCAGGTCAAACTCCTGCGTTTTCTCCAGGAAGGAACCTTTGAAAAAGTTGGGGGAGAAAAAAAAGTTGCCGTGGATGTGCGGATCATTTCCGCCACCAATAAAAACCTGAAAGAAGAGGTGATGGCCGGCCGGTTCCGTGAAGATTTATACTATCGGCTTAACGTCATTCCCATCCACCTGCCTGCCTTGCGTGAACGCCGCCAGGATATCCCCCTGCTGGCCGACCATTTCCTCAAAGAAGCGGAACAGGAAAGCGGCAGCCCCGCACCCACCCTGGCCGATGAGACCATGGACCGCATGCTGAATTACCACTGGCCCGGCAATGTCCGGGAGCTTAAAAATGTGATTCAATTCTCCGTGGTCCGATCCCGGGGAGAAATCATTCGTCCCCAGGACCTGCCCCTGGAACTCAATCCGTCCCTGAATCCCGGGTTGACGCCTGACATGGGGCCGGATCAACCGCCATCCTTTCCCAGTCCAGATAACGATGTTGGAATCATGACACCGCAATCGGACATGCCCCGGCCGCCCTATTCCGGCATACCCGAGATTCCCCTGACCCGCGGCAAACTGACCCAAGACAGTGTCAAAGCGGCCCTGATCAAAACCGGGGGGAACAAATCAAAGGCGGCCCGGGTACTTGGTGTTGGCCGGGCCACCCTTTACCGGTTTTTAGGACAACATCCCGGAGTTAAGGCATTTGCTTCGCAATTTTAGGCATCAAATGACTGTACCAAGGTCAATTTTTCCCCGCTGCTGTCCAAGGTAAACCGGGCTGTCTGCCCTTCCAGAAATTTGCCTTTAAGGATCGCCATGGACAAGGGATTTTCAATCTCCTGCTGGATTGCCCGTTTCAGGGGACGGGCCCCGAATCCCGGATCGTAGCCCTTTTGGGCCATAAATTCCATGGCGCTGGCGTCCAGTTCAACGGACAGGTTCCTGGATGCAAGCCGGGTATTGAGCAGGGCGATCTGGATGGCAGCAATCTCCATAATATTCTCCCGGGTCAGGGCATGGAAGGTGATGATCTCATCAATCCGATTTAAAAACTCCGGCCTGAAGGCGGCCTTGAGTGCGGCCGTTACACCCGCTTCAATTTCGGCTTCCGGGACATTGTTTGATTCCAGGAGCAGCCGGGATCCGATATTGGAAGTCATGATGATGATGGTGTTCCTGAAATCCACGGTCCTGCCTTGACCGTCGGTCATCCGGCCGTCGTCAAGCACCTGGAGCAGGATATTGAACACATCAGGATGGGCCTTTTCGATCTCATCAAAGAGAAGCACCGAATAGGGGCGACGCCGCACGGCTTCCGTCAGATAACCACCCTCATCATATCCCACATAGCCCGGAGGGGCCCCGATGAGCCGGGCCACGCTATGTTTTTCCATATACTCTGACATATCCAGACGGACCATGGCCGCTTCGGAATCAAACATGAATTCCGCCAGGGATTTAGCCAGCTCAGTTTTGCCAACGCCGGTGGGTCCCATAAAGATAAAGGTGCCAATAGGCCGGTCCTCGGGCTGGAGACCTGACCGGGCCCTGCGCACCGCATTGGAAACCGCATCAATGGCCTTTGCCTGGCCGATGACCCGTTTTTGGATATGGGACTCCATTTTCACCAGTTTTTCCTGCTCTCCCTGGAGCATCTTGGACACCGGGATCCCGGTCCAGGTGGACACCACCTCGGCCACGTCCGCTTCGTCCACATCTTCTTTGAGCATCTGCCGGGTTTCCTGGAGGCCGGCCAGATCCTGCTTTTTGGCTTCCAGATTCTGATTCAGTGCGGCCATGGCCCCATAGCGGATCTGGGCCACTTTTTCAAGTCCTCCCGGATACCGGAAATCTCTCGAATTATGGATTTCTCGTTATCCCAGTGCAGCTTCAGGGGCCGGATCTCCTCCTCCATGGCTGCCATCTGCTGGTCCAGTTTTTCAAGACGTTCCTTTGAGGCGGTATCTTTTTCCTTGATCAGGGCCTGACGCTCGATCTTGGCCTGGGTGATCCGGCGCTGGATCTCATCAATGGCCCTGGGCATGGAATCGATCTCAATGCGCAGCCGGGAGGCACACTCGTCTACCAGGTCAATGGCCTTGTCCGGCAGGAACCGGTCGGAAATATACCGATTGGAAAGGGTCGCAGCCGCCACCAGGGCTGCATCCTTGATCCGGATACCGTGATGGACCTCATATTTTTCCTTAAGCCCCCTGAGAATGGAGATGGTGTCTTCCACCGTTGGTTCCATGGCTGTTACCGGCTGAAACCGGCGTTCAAGTGCCGCATCTTTTTCAATGTATTTACGATATTCATCCAGGGTGGTGGCACCCACACAACGCAGACTGCCCCGGGCCAGGGCGGGTTTGAGCATATTGGAGGCATCCACCGAACCTTCCGAAGCACCGGCGCCCACCACGGTATGGAGTTCGTCAATGAACATCACGATCTCTCCCTGGGCCGACTCCACCTCTTTGAGTACCGCCTTGAGCCGGTCTTCAAACTCTCCACGGTACTTGGCCCCGGCTAACAGCGCCCCAATATCCAGCGCGATCACACGCCGGTTCTTCAGAGAATCGGACACGTCTCCTTCCACAATGCGCTGGGCAAGCCCCTCTACAATGGCGGTTTTTCCCACGCCGGGCTCACCAATAAGCACCGGATTGTTTTTCCGCCGCCGGGAAAGTACCTGAACAATACGCCGGATCTCTTCATCCCGTCCGATCACCGGATCCAGTTTGCCCTGACGGGCCAACGCCGTCAAATCCCGCCCAAATTTTTCCAGGGACTGATACTTATCCTCGGGATTCTGGTCGGTCACTCGCTGATTGCCACGGATATCCTTGAGAACAGACAAAATCGCATCCCGGGTGACGCCGATGGATTTGAGCACATCCCCGGCCTTGCCCTGGTTTGCGGTCAGACTGATGAGGATATGTTCCAGACTCACATATTGATCCTTCATCTTTGATGCTTCTTTAAACGCCCTGTCCAGGGTTTTCCGGGAATCGTTTGACAGATAGGGTTCCCCGCCGGACACCCTGACCAATCCCTCCAGGGCGGCATCTGTCATGGTCAGGGCGGACTGGGGCGCCATGCCGATTTTATTTAATATTGATACGGTAATCCCCTCATTATCCTGGAGCATGGCGCCAAGAAAATGGATGGGCTCAATGGCCTGGTGCCCCTTTTCCAGAGCAAGGGAATGGGCCTGCTGGATCATCTCCTGGGATTTTACCGTGAGTGTGTCAAATTTCATACTGCCTCCATAGTTTTTCATTACTTTTTATCTATAACGACTAAAAAGTAATGCGCCATTCCCCTTCGTCAACCTGAAACCTTAATAATTCGACTTTTATATTTATTATCCTGTCGTCCGGCAATTCAGGACCGCACATTGACAAGTCTTACTCTGTGGTATAGTTTAAAACAATGATCATGGGCCGACCTGGTTGTTCACCAAGGTTTGCCCATAAAAAATCAGGCATATCAGGCATATCAAGTGTACCGAATATGCATACTGAAACGACCAGGGTGTTGCGATGAAAAGTTGGAACTTTAAGCGTATCAGAGCCCGGCTGGGTAAAACACAGAAAGAGATGGCCCATCTTTTGGGCGTATCCATTAAAGCCATACACAGCTATGAGCAGGAATGGCGCAAAATCCCCCACCATGTGGAGCGGCAGCTGCTTTTCCTTTTGTCCAGGCTCATTGGGAAGGAACACAAAGGGAAGCAATGCTGGGATCTCACCCATTGCCCCACAGATAAAAAGGCCGCCTGCCCGGCCCGGGAATTTAAAGCCGGCGACCTGTGCTGGTTCATCAACGGCACCCAATGCGAGGGCAACGCCCACAGCTCCTGGGAAAGCAAAATGAAAAAATGCCGGAACTGTAAGGTATTTTTAACATGTTTTGGGAGTGAACAAGGAATACTAGACAATGAGTAAATTTATCATGGATCCCGCCACCTGCCGTACGACCCGACAGACCATTTCGGAATACCGCAAAGCACTTCCCGATGCCATTCAGCAGGTGATGGATTCATTGGATGACCCCACCTGTTTTGTCCATATCGGAGACGAACCCATGCATTTCACCACTTCGGTGCGGGAGATGATCGACAAATTCAGGGAAATCCTTTTTCCAGGCTATTTCTCATATGAAAAAATGGATGGGGCCAACCTGCACTACCACATGGGCCAGGCGGTTTCCCAGCTCTATGACATCATCTGTGAGCAGGTGATCCATGTGCTGCGCCATGATTGTATGAGGTACGATCTGGCCTGCACGGAATGCGAACCCCGGGGCAATGAAGTGGCCCTTAAGATGATCCACGCCATTCCCCACCTGCGCCGCTGCCTGGCAGAAGATGTCCGGGGGGCCTATGACGGGGATCCTGCGGCCAAAAGCCATGACGAGGTGATTTTTTCATACCCGGGCCTGTATGCCATCACGGTTTATCGTATCGCCAACATTCTTTATACGCTCAAGGTACCCCAGCTGCCCCGGATCATGTCCGAATATGCCCACAGTCTCACCGGCATCGATGTCCATCCCGGTGCCGCCATTGGCCGGCGGTTTGTCATTGACCACGGTACCGGCATTGTGATCGGAGAGACCGCCGTCATTGGCAATAATGTCCGGATATACCAGAATGTCACCATCGGTGCCCTGTCCCTGCCCCCGGGCGCTGGGGAAAAACTTCGGGACGCCAAGCGCCACCCCACCATTGAGGATGATGTTATCGTATATTCCGGTGCAACCATCCTGGGGGGCGACACCGTTATCGGTGCCCGGTCTGTTGTTGGCGGGAACGTCTGGCTCACCGAATCCATCCCGGCGGATACCAAGGTGTTTATTAAAACACCCCGGCTGATCTACAAAAACCAGGAAAAGGAGACCACAGATGCGCGTCCTTGATAATGTCACCCAGGCCTGCGGCAACACCCCTCTGGTTTTTCTTGAAAAACCCTCCCGGGAATGCGGAGCCCGGCTCTATGCCAAACTGGAATATTTCAATCCCCTGTCCAGTGTGAAGGATCGAATCGGCCGGGCCATGATAGATGCTGGATTTAAAGACGGCAGTATCTCCCAGGGCACCCTCATCGTGGAGCCCACCTCCGGCAACACCGGCATTGCCCTGGCCTTTGTGGCACAGGTCCGAAAGCTGCGCCTTGTTTTGACCATGCCTGACACCATGAGCCTGGAACGGCGTCAGCTCCTTGAACACCTTGGGGCGCAACTGGTATTGACACCGGGCAGCAACGGCATGAAGGGCGCCATTGAACAAGCCCTGCATATTGTGGCATCCCAGGACAATGCCTTTATGCCGGACCAGTTTTCCAATCCCGCCAACCCGGAAATCCATTTCACCACCACCGGTCCTGAAATCTGGGAGGCCCTGGAAGGAGAGATCGATATTTTTGTGGCCGGCGTGGGCACTGGCGGCACCCTGAGCGGTGTCTCAACCTATATCAAATCCCAAAATCCATCACTGATTTCGGTGGCTGTTGAACCGGCGGCCTCTGCGGTGATTTCCGGCGGTTCCCCCGGGCCCCATCCCATCCAGGGCATCGGCGCCGGATTTATTCCTAAAAACCTGAACCGGAACATCATCGACCAGATTATCACCATAGAGGGTGAAGATGCCCTGGCAGGGGCAAAAACACTTGCCCGGGACTGCGGCATCCTCTGTGGAATATCCTCAGGTGCCAATTTCCATGCCGCCTTTGAAACCGGAAAACAGCATCCCGGATCCACCATCGTTTTTGTGGTCTGCGACACCGGTGAACGGTATCTGAGTACGGCCCTTTTTAAGAGCCTAGAACCAATTTTCACAAATTTTGTGTTAATAGCCGGACTATTGACATAAAATTTGGGGGAATTGGAGCCATTTTCATGGGATTGCAGCCGATTCATCAACTATCAACAGGCTTTTAACACCTGAATGTGAAAATGAACCCAAAAATAAGTGGTGTTCTGTTTGGACTGGCCGCCTTCAGTGCCTGGGGGTTTTTGCCGGCCTACTGGAAGCAGCTGCAGGCAGTCAATGCCTTTGAAATTCTGTGTCACCGTATTGCATGGTCCTGTATCTTTCTTGGGGGGATTATTGCCTGGCAGCGGCGGTGGAATGAGGTCGTGGATATTATTTATCATCCCAAAGCCCTGCAGCAGTTGGGCATCAGTTCCGCCATCATCGGGTTGAACTGGTTTCTTTACATCTGGGCCGTAAACTCCGGCCGGGTGGTGGAAACCAGCCTGGGATATTATATCAATCCCATGATCAATGTGCTCTTAGGTTTTATGCTGCTGGCAGAACGGTTCAGCAGGATACAGTGGATTGCCGTGGGGTTTGCCGCCATAGGCGTCTTATATTCCCTGGCCGCATACGGTGCTCTGCCTTTTTTCGCCCTGACCCTGGCGGTCACCTTTGCTTTATACGGGTTTGCCAGGAAAACAATTGATGCCGCCCCCATTCCAGGCCTGTTCATCGAAACCCTGGTATTGTTCATTCCGGCCCTGGCGTATCTGGGATTCCGGGTGGGATTGGGGACCAGCCCCTTTCTTGACAATCTAAGCCTGTCCCTGTGGTGCCTGGGCTCCGGTGTGGTCACCAGCCTGCCCCTGCTCTGGTTTGCCGCTGCCACCAAACGGCTCAACCTATCCACCATCGGCATTCTTCAATACCTGGCCCCCTCCATTGCATTTGTTCTGGGCGTGTTTATCTACAAGGAGCCCTTTACCCGCCACAGCCTGATCACCTTTGCCTTTATCTGGGCCGGGGTACTGCTTTACATCTGGGGGTCGGGGTACCATTCAAAAAAAACATAAAAAAAGGCCCTGCAATCCTGTTGACGGATTGCAGGGCCTTAACTATCGCGCATTGTTTTATTTTATACCACTTTACCGTCTTTCCAGAAAGGGGAGATCATCCGGAGCCGTTCAATGGCCGGAACCAGGGTTTCTACGATGGTATCCATCTCGGCTTTGGTATTGTAATGGGACAGGGAAAATCGAATGGTGCCGTGGGCAGATTTAAAGGGTACCTCCATGGCCATGAGTACATGGGAGGGGTCCAGGGACCCCGAGGTACAGGCAGAACCAGACGAGGCGCAGATTCCCTGCTGATCCAGCAACATGAGGATGGATTCCCCTTCCACAGCGTCAAAGCCGATGGACAGGGTATTGGGCAGACGGTTTTTCTGCTCTCCGTTCACTGATGTGCCGGGTATCTTTTCCAGCAATTGAGTTTCCAGGTAATCACGTAACTGCTTAACTTCAGTATTCATCAGCACCAAATTTTCTTTGGCCAGATCACAGGCCTTGCCCAGACCAATGATGGAGACGGTGTTCTCAGTGCCGCCCCTGCGGCCGTCTTCCTGGTGCCCCCCGATGAGAAAGGCGGGAAATTTAACCCCCTTTTTCACGTACAGGGCTGCCACCCCTTTGGGTGCATGGATTTTATGCCCGGAAAGGGACAGCATGTCCACCCCGGTCTTTTTCACATCAATCTCCACCTTGCCCGCGGCCTGAACTGCATCGGTATGAAAGACAATCCCCTTCTCCTTTGCCTTTACCGCCACCGCTTCAATGGGGAAGATGACACCGGTCTCATTATTGGCCCACATCAGTGAGATCACAGCGGTGTTTTCAGACATGCTGTTATACAGGGTTTCGGTGTCCAGGCGGCCTTGTTTGTCCACCCCCACAAAGGTCACCTCGTACCCTTTTTTCTCGGCCAGATACTCAAACAAATTCTTTATGGCCGGATGCTCCACCACCGATGTGATCAGATGTTTTTTCTCAGGAAATGCTGTGATGGCCGCATTTATGGCGGCATTATCACTTTCCGTGCCGCAGGAGGTAAATACAATCTCCTCGGGATCGGCATTGATCAGTGCCGCCACCTGTTTTCTGGCGTTTTTCAATTTTTTGCCCACCTGATCTCCAAAGGTGTGCATGGAAGAGGGGTTGCCGTAAAATTCCCCAAAATAGGGAAGCATTTCCTGGATCACTTCATCTGCAACTTTGGTGGTCGCGTTGTTATCCGTATAAATGACATCCATGGCGGTTTCCTTAATTGTGAGTCTCTTGCTCTTGGGCTGATTCTTCCAGGGTTTTGGCAACAATCTGGTCAATACGTTCCAGACATTTGCCGCAGCCGCCGCCGGCCTTCAGGTAATTGGTCACATATTCGGTGCTTTTAATTTCATGGCTTTTAATGGCATCAATGATTTCAAGGTCGGTGACATCAAAACATTCACAGACCATTTCACCGGGTTTTTCAAGAATCTGAACCCCTCTGTAGTTTGCGATCGCCTTTTTCAGAGCTGCCTGGCCCATGACGGAACAATGCATTTTTTCCTTGGGCAGCCCGCCCAGGAAATCGGCGATATCATCATTGGTGACCTTAGCGGCCTCGTCCAGGGTCATACCCTTGATGATTTCAGTGAGGGCTGAAGAGGAAGCAACAGCGCTGGCACACCCAAAGGTCATAAAGGACGCATCCACGATCCGTTCGTTTTCATTGACCTTCAGGAACAGTTTCAATGCGTCCCCGCAGCTTAAGGAACCGGTTTCGCCGATTCCGTTGGCCCCTTCAAGTTCCCCGGCGTTCTTGGGGTTCAAAAAGTGTTCTTTTACCTTATCTGTATAATCCCACATATTATATCTCCTTGATCTGCACTTGAGATCCATTACGTCTTGTTTATCATAATCTATAATACAACAATACTACAGCGTGGTAGATTGTCAACTCCCCCATCCCGGACAATTCATTTCTCACCGCCTTGCTTTACCCGTTTTCCCTGAATCAGACAAGGCCAGGCATTCACCACCCATCAATCCGCTTCCTTTTTTAAAAACGCTTTTAAATCTTCAATGTTGAACGGCTGCCGGATACCGAACCGGGTCAGTGCAAAATCATATTTTACCGGATCTTGGGGATTCAGGCGTCTAAACCCCGTTGTAATTTCCCGGGCACATTTTTTATCCGCTGCCTTGCGCCGGGTAAACCCCAGCATTGTGCCAATCTTATACATATGTGTATCAACGGGATAGACCAGGTGTTCATGTGATACACCGGTCCATCCGCCGGGATCCACGCCATCGCAGCGAATCATCCACCGCAAAAAAAGATGGCTGCGCTTACAGGCCGATGACTTTCCAGGATCCGCCATCAGATGCCCTACATCGCCCCCCAGGCAAATCTCCCGGTAGAGCCGGCCAAGCCCCTCAACCAAGTCTTCCGACTTCTCAACAGGTGTTTCACCACCGGAAAAACATCCCTCAAGGGATCCATATTTTTCAATTCCCCCCTGCATGCCCATCACCAAGGCCGTTAAATGGTCTTCGGTGGAAAATCGGTACTTAAAGCCTTTAAACACTTTTCTCACAGAGACGTCACTGGCCGCCAGCACAAACTGCCGGGGGGATGCCCCCATTCTTTCCAGCACGTCTCCCACCGTTCTTGTGATCATATTCACCCGGCCATAGGCCAGACAGGCGGCAACCATACCGGCGACCTCCCGATCCCGGACATCCGCATAGTCATATAAAAACATCAGCGGATCAGGCGCCACATATTTCCGCTTATTATACATCGCATAGAGCTGATCCAGCCTTGCTCGAAGCTTATCTTTTCTAATTCTCATTCCTAAGCCCTGTCTTGCCGCCTAACAAAAAAAGTAATGCACTGAATATGACTATAGCAAAATCAATGCCGCGCTTAGAGTCAAAGCGCAAAAGCCGCATGCAAGATCATCTGAGAACTTTTGGACCGATCTTTACTTACCACGCAGGTAACAGTTTGATACTGCATCAGGAGCGCTGCAGATCAGTTGACATTGTTTGCAGACAAGGGGAAATAATTTGCATTCCGTTAGACCCATACCACTGAGCGCACATTTTTTCCAAAGGGCGTTCAACATTTTCCCCGATTTCGTTATTTTTTCTCCCGATTCAGGTAGAATTGCCTTTTATTTTTAGGTAGTATATAAAAAATTTGGGCAGTATAACAGGGTATGTTTTAAGAGCCCGACACCCTGTGTATGTGTTCATTGGACAGAAAAGGCGGAGCGCTTTTTTGCGTGTTTTTCATCAAATTCATCACCCAACAGGAGGGACCCATGAAAAAAATAATTTTACCCTTGTTTGTCTTTTTTTGCCTGGTCAGTATGGCCCAGGCCCATTCCGTGTGGATCAACACCTTTGAAGCCACTGCCCATCAACCGGGCCATGTCATGGTATCCCTGGGCTGGGGCCATACCTTGCCCATGGATGATATTCTCAATTCCCCCAACGGGGCCATGCAGGTGGCAGACTTTGATCTGATCGCCCCGGACATGCGCAGAACCCGTCTGCAAAAACCATCTTCACAAATCAGTAAACCCTTTGTTGACACTGACAACTTTGACATATTTACCGGAGACCTGGCAGTACAGAAAGTGGCGTTTAAAAAAGACACAATACCCGGTGTCTATCAGTTTGTCCTGGCGTCCCAACCCAACTTTTACACCCAGTACCTTGATAAACAGGGCAAACCACGCTTGAAGCTCAAACCCAAAAACGAAATCAAGGATATTGACAAGGTGCTCATGGCGGTGAAATTTGAAGCCTTTGCCAAATCTTACGCAACGATCGGCAAGTGGACCCAACCCAAGCCCCTGGGCCATGCCCTGGAAATTATTCCCCGGACAGATTTAAGTGATGTTCATGTGGGCGATCTGGTGGAAGTGGATGTGCTCTTTTGCGGCAACCCCCTTTCCGCCACAGCCAAGAGCATCGACTATATCACGGCCCATAGCAACAGTTTTGGTCAGAGCGACGGGTTTGCTCTGTTTTCCTATCTGATGGACGGAAAAGCCCAGTTCCGGGTACAAAGCGCGGGCCAGTGGATGATCAGCGTCACTCATAAAGACGACGTCACCAAAGACGGGCCGTTAAAGGATCTGGTGGGCAAGGCGGACCAGGTGTACCATGCGGCGAGTCTGACATTCTCCGTAAAATAAAAAAACCGTGGCAAACTGTGGTCAGACTGGCTTTGGTTACTTGTCCGGATAAATCAGCATAAGGAAGGAAAGCGGTGAAAAAGAGATATCAATCAATAATTACAACATGTATCCTTTTTGCCATTTTTGTACTCTGCACGGGGCATTCTGGTTTTGCCCAGGAAAAGGAGATGTCCGGCCGGGATGTCATGATCCTGGAAGATGAACGTCCGGACGGAGACGACCGGCACATGGTCATGACCATGCGGCTTATCAACCACCGCAACCGCGAGCGGGTACGCACCGTGGAAAGTTTTTCCAAGGATTACGGCAAGGACCGGAAATCCGTGATGATGTTCCGTAAACCCGCAGATGTCCGGGGAACCATGTTTCTTTCCTGGGAATATGACACACCGGACAAAGAAGATGACAAATGGCTGTACATGCCGGCCATGAAAAAGGTGCGCCGCATCAGCGGATCTTCCAAAAATGAATACTTCATGGGCACGGACTACACCTATGATGATATGGGCGACCGCCATGTGGACGAAGACACCCATACCCTCTTAGGGAATGAACAGGTGGATGGAAAGGCATGCTGGAAAGTGGAATCCATTCCCATTGATCCCGAAGATATGTATACCCGCAAGGTATTGTGGGTGGATAAAAATTCCCATCTCGTAATCAAGGGGGAATATTACGACAAGGACGGGCTGGTAAAAGTTTACCATGCCCTTGATGTGCGCCAGCAGGACGGCATCTGGATGACCTTTCGTTCCGAGATGGACAATGTCTCCCGAAAGCACAAAACCATCATGGAAATCAGCAAGATGGCGTTTAACACCGGGGTAGATGACAATGTGTTTCGGGTGGCAACCATTCAGAGAGGACGCCTTTGAGTTTAAAAAAGTGCTGTCCATATCCTGGGGTCTGGTGTCTGCTTTTTGTGTTCTTTATTTTCGGGACACCCCAGGCAGCATCTGCAGAACCAAAGTCTTTAATTCCTGAATGGCTCTCTTTTTCCGGCTGGGTGGACACCGTGCATTCTGTACGAACCACACCTCCCCATGACAAAGTCACCTCCCGCGCCAGGTTGAGGCTTGAAGCAAGTGTGGATATGGGATGGCTCTATGGGGTGTACGCCCTGGACGCGGAAAAAAACTGGATCATCTCCAAAGCGACCGGAGTGGGTACCCATGAATTCTGGCTGGAGCATGTCGCCGATGCCTGGGATATTCGTATGGGCCGCCAGATCATTATCTGGGGACAGGCGGACGGGGTGCAGATTACAGATATCATTTCTCCCCCGGATCTCACCGAATCGATCACTCGGGATCTGGATGAGATCCGTATGTCTGTGGATGCTGTGCGCTTGCGTGCTCTGGGAAATACATTGACCGGCGAATTGATTCTCATTCCGGTATTTCGCGCCGCTGTGTATCCTGAAGGCGGCAATCCCTGGGCCATATCCCAGGATGCCAATTCCCAAAGCAATACCGACCAGAACAGTGTGCGTGTTCTACCCGCGGACACCCCTGACACCGCCCTTCAAAACATGGAAATTGCTTTTAGAATTTTGGGTTATTTTTCTGGATTGGATGTGGCAGGTTCTGTCTTTTACACCTGGGACGACACCCCGGCCCTGCATCCTGGCATGGATCCCAAAAAAGATGGCACAATACGGGTTATAACGCCCAAACACCATCGGCTGACGGTCTTTGGCCTGACCTTTTCACGGCCCTGGTCGGATGTTGTCTTTCGGGGGGAAGCGGCCTTTTACCGGAGACGGTACCTGGCAGCCGCCTCTCACATGGTGGCGCCTGCAGCCGGAAATCTGGTCAAGTGGCTGGCTGGCGTGGACTGGACGCCCGGCGATGACTGGACCATAACCGCCCAGGTGGTGGGACAGTCCATTTTTCACCATGGCACTGATCTTGCGGCACGGAAAAACAGTTTCCTGGGCACCCTGAATATTTCTAAAAAACTGATGAACCAGCGGCTGACCTTTTCCAATATGCTCTATCTTGATTGTGACAACAGCGGCTTCTATGACCGGATCAAGGCCGATTACGAAGTGGCTGACGGATGCCATCTGTCAGCGGGGCTTGATCTGTTTCGGGGAAGTGACGGACAATTTAAAGTATATGAAAAGAACTCCCAGATCTGGCTCAAGGCCAAATACAATTTTTGAGGTGTGTTATGCTTGATATCCAAAAAATGAATCACCGGTTTTATGCGGTGGGCGAAACCATTTTGCGGTTTCGATGGCTGAATATCGCCGTCTTTTTTCTTCTGTTGGCGGTATCTGTTTTCGGGCTCAAGCAGATCAGGTCGGAAACAGACATGGAAAGCTGGTTTCTGGAAGATGACCAGTTGCTGCAAGTCAAGCAGCAATTTGAAGACATCTTTGGCAACGACGAATTCTGCGGGGTGCTGATTGAAGCAGACAATGTGTTTTCACCCGGGGTTCTGGCTGCCATTCGTGAACTTGGCCTGGAATTACAACACAAGGTTCCCTATGCCGATGATGTGATTTCCCTGGCAGATCTTGAATATATTTCCGGCACCGATGAAGGCATTGAGATCAGCCAGCTTGTGCCAGACCCTGTTCCCGCCACCCCCAAAGCCCTGGCCGCCATCCGGGACAAGGCCCTTGCCAAAACCGCGCTTAAAAACCGCATTGTTTCTGAAGACGGCCGGTACACCTGGCTGATGCTGCGCCTGAAACCGTTGCCCGATGACTGGAGCGAAAAAGGCATGGAAAACCCAGAACTTGCCATTGGACGCATTGCCCATGAAGTGGCAGACCAGGAAAAATACGCCTTTCTCAACCCCCAATTAACAGGACTGCCTGTGGTGGCCCATGACAAGATGGCCTTTTTTGGCAAGGAAACCCCGAAACTCATGGGCATGGCCCTGCTTGTCACCATGGTCACCCTTGCCTTTTTTCTGCGCAATGTCCGGGGCGTGATCTTTCCCTTTATTACCCTTGTGGGCGGCATGGTAATGGTCTTTGGTGTTCAGGGGTATATGGGCATCGCCGTGGATCCGTCCATGATCTTTGTTCCCATTTTTCTGGGCATTGCCATCACAACCAGTTATTCTATTCATATTTTCAACTTTTCCCGCAGGGAATTTGCCGCCACAGGTCTGCGCAGGCAATCCCTTTTGCACGCCATAGAGGAAACCGGATGGCCCCTTTTGTTCTGCGCTCTGACCACCATGATGGCCCTGCTTTCCTTCTGGATGGTGCCGATGTTTCCCATCCGCTGGGTGGGGTTTACGGCTGCCGCCCTTGTGGGGGTCACCTATGTACTGGTGATCGTCATGCTGCCCACCCTGCTCAGCTTTGGAAAAAACAAACGCCCTGCCCCACCGTCTGACAGCAGGGAGGCTGCCCCTGATTCCCAGAACAGACCGGTACGGGCGGCAGATACAACCCAGGGACACAAAGGGGTTGACAGGCTCATGATCTGGCTGGGCAACCGGGTGCTGAACCGGCCGAAACTCGTGTTGACCGTGTTTTTTCTCACCGTTGCCGTGTGTGTGACAGGACTGATCCGGATTGATGTTTCCTTTGATGTCCGCCGTACCTTTGGACTGAAGGTGCCCTATGTGAACCGGATCACCCACATCGCCGATACCCCGGTGGGATCTTTGTATTCCTATGGCATTGCCATTGAGTTTCCGGCACCCGGCATGGTAAAGGAACCCGAAAATCTTAAAAAATTCGATGTGCTGACCCAGGAGGTGGCTGCCCTGCCCCTGACCAAAAAAATATCGTCCCTGCTGGATGTGATCAAGGATATGAATCAGGTGATGAATAATGGAGACCCAGCGTATTACCGCATTCCTGATACCCGTGAAATGGTTGCCCAGCAGCTTCTTCTCTATGAAAATGCCGGAGGGGCCGAAGCCGAACGATGGGTGGATTACGATTATCAGCGGTTACGGCTCATGGTGGAGATGACAGATTATAATTCCGGTGAAGCCATGCGGGAATTAAAATTGATACAAAACCGGGCCAACGTACTGTTCCCCAACGCCCATGTGCTGTTGATCGGATCCATTTCCCAGTACACGGTGATGCAAAGCTATGTCACCTGGGGACAGATCGCTTCCTTTCTCCTTGCCCTGGGCATCATTACCGTCCTCATGAGTCTGGTCTTTGGCAGCCTTCGCCTGGGACTCATCGGCATGATTCCCAATGTCACCCCAGCCCTGGCCGTGGCAGGCATCATGGGATTTGCCAATATCCCCCTGGATATGCTCACCGTCACGGTGATGCCCATGCTGCTGGGACTGGCCGTGGACGACACCATTCATTTTATCAGCCACAGTCAGTTGGGATTTCAGCTTACCGGCAGTTATCAGGATGCTACCCGGCGGACCTTTCTGGTGGTGGGATCGGCCATGTTCTACACCTCTCTGGTGCTGGTATTAAGCTTTTCCGCCTTTATGATCTCCTCGGTCAAGGTGTTTATCAATATGGCAATTCTCATCAGCGCGGGCATCCTGGCGGCCCTGGCCACAGATTATTCTGTGACGCCGGTGCTGCTCAGGCAATTTGCCGTGTTTGGCAAGGAAAAAAGATGACATCAGTCTTGACCCAAGTTTTCGATTACAGATTGAATGGATTGTACATGTGCTATCTTAATTGAAAAAAATTAAACCAAAGAGTAAAAAATGGGAATAGTTAAACAGGGAGTAATGCAGCGTAAGCCAATATTGATGCCTTTGGGAATGATTGAAAAAGTGAGCCGCATAGCCCCAAAAAAACAACATTTCATTTGCTGAAGTTGTCAGAAATGCTGTGGATGCTTTTCATTCTCAATCGACGGTTGAAGAAGATGCACTATTGGAATCTTCAGCTGATACAATGATTGAAACCACAAAAAATCCTGTTGGCCGTATAGATGCGTTAGAAGCAAGAATTAATCAAACGCATGCTATTTTGGAGCGTCGGTAATGGGAGTTTTTTTTAGCTAATATCCAATCAATTATCGGGACTCCCCGACATTATCACCGATACAGTCCCCAATACAAATTCTGTCTTTCCCATTCGTTTTCGCCTGATAGAGCGCAGCGTCGGCACCAGCGATCAACTTCTCCTTGTCAACCTCTTTTCCGGCTGTCATGCTATGCAGGCCAAAACTGCATGTTATGGGTTTTTCAAATCCAAAATTATGTTCTCTAATCTTTTTTTGTAGCCGCATCAGTGCCTCTTTTGCCGCCGTTATCCCTGTTCTTGGCATCACGATGCAAAACTCTTCACCCCCCCATCGTCCGATACTGTCTGTGGTACGGATCTCCCTTTGCAAAATCTTCCCCAGCTCCCGTAAAACCTCATCACCGAAAAGGTGCCCGCGAGAATCATTTACCTTTTTGAAATTATCAATATCAAACAGTACCAAAGCCAGATGCTCATCGGCACAGCCATCTTTTCCATACCGCTTTAATCTTTCAATACTGCTATCGATGATCTCACTGATACTTCGCCGGTTATCAAGACCTGTCAACTCATCTTTTGTCGAAAGCGTCTGCAATTTGTCATACAACATGGTAAAGAGATACTTCATAATCGCGGTAATAAAAGTCAGTCCTGCCGATGTCGTAACATATCGTACTGTGGAAATATCGGTCCATCCCTCCTTCACCCACACCGCATGCATTGAAAACATGGAAAAGAAAATAGCACCATAATAGAAGAGGATGTACAGCACCCACTTTTTACCGCTATTCAGCAGAATGATAAATGGCGGGATCATATAACTCCACACCAGTGCAAACTGATCATTTCTATTGATAGCGACGAATATGTCCGTGAAAAGGACTAGGGAAAAGGTCAAAAAGCCCACAACCCTTTCAATGTTCTGGGTCATGCGCAACGAAATGAAGCAGCCGAAAAAAAAGAGACACACCCCCGCATCAACCAAAAGAAATCCTGTTTCAGACCCATGTATAAGACGATACAAGAAGATGATGAACATCACTATGGTACTTACCAGAAGAAACGTGTTGAGAATTTTCAACCTGTACTCTTCTCCAAGCTCAAGCCCCGTCATACCTGAAGTAAGAATATTATCAAATAATTTCTGCCGTACGACCATCACTTGCCTCCTGATAAGCCCCTTCCATGTAATACCTAAGGCGGGAAACCCGCAACCCAATAAACGGTGATATAAACTAAACAGTTCCTCATGTATAATAATGGGATCGCCATGACCCTGATATCAGCCGGCAAGGGCAATGATGCCGGCAAGCAGTAAAGCCAATTCGAACCAGAACTCATAAAAAACAGCGGAAATAGCATTGTCCTTTTTATACCGAAAGGTCAAAACAAGCATAAAAGCCGGTATCAGAGCAAAGCCGCAGATAACAGGGGACATCCAGATAGATAAAATTAAAGGGATAACAATTGTTCCCCAAAGGGTGTAATGAACAAATTGAAGACTTTTCTTTTTGCCTAGAAGAATGGGAAGGGTTTCCCGACCTGCAATCCTGTCACCCTGGACAGCCAGGATATCCATAAACGCTGTTCTGGCAAAGGATAGTCCTGTGGCAAAAATAAAGGCGACCAGGGTCAGGCCCGGGTTTGCCTTAAGGCTGATCCCGGGAATCAGGCTTGTCACCATACCCCATGCCACTGCGATGAGAATGGTTTTTGATCCCGGCATATCCTTAAGTTTGTGGGTTTTCAGCCCCGAGGAAAAGGTGGGAAAAATGATGCGGGTATATGACATGCCTAACAGCATCATGACAAGCAGCACACCAAAGTACCCTCCTCCCCTTGTCCATGCAAGGTAAAGCCCCATTGCAGCGGATAGAAATGCCAGTAACAACAGCCATCCCCTATTCTGCTTATAAAGGGCTGCCCGGTCCGGTTTGTTGTATGTGTCGGCCCCAATGGTCATCATGTTGTTCATGATCTGCATGGAAAGAATATAAAACATGGCAATAACCGCTGGTATGCCCGGATGTTGTGCGCCTGAAATCATGGCCGCGCCCAGGGTCAGACAGGCGGCGCCTGCAGCCAGGATAATATTGGTTTTCATCAATACATCCATCACAGCCAGAACGATTCTTCGCCCGGGCTGTTTTTCCTTGAACGCCTGTTCCACCTTGCTGCAGGTATCATTGATAATCCAGTTAGGGGTGGAGGCTCCGGCGGTGATGGCAATGGAGTTTGCATCGGAAATGGATGCATAGTCTATCTCCGAGGCCTGTTCAATATGCATGGACGGTTTACCGGTTTCCGCAGCCACCTGGGCCAGGCGCTTTGTATTTCCGGAAAATTTTCCTCCCACAACAATCACTGCGTCATGGGTGCCGGCCATCTGCCTGACTTCATCCTGCCGTTTTTCTGTGGAATCGCAAATGGTGTTAAAGATTTTGTAATGGGGGGCATTTTTGCCGCACCAGGCCTGGATATCCGCAAAAATTTTGGTATTCTGCGTGGTCTGGGCAACCACCACGGCCTTTTCAAACCTGGGAAGCGTCTCAAGCTGCGCCAGACTGGTGATGGTATGCCCCTTATCCCGGGCATATCCCAAAAGGCCCACAACCTCGGGATGCTTTTCATCACCAAGGATAATGGTGTCATACCCCTTTTTAGAATATTTGTCGATGATCACCTGAACCCTGACCACCCGGGGACAGGTGGCGTTAACCACGGTGAACCCGGCATCAGCCAAGGCTTTTTCATCCTGGGGCGGCACCCCGTGGGCCCGGATGAGCACAATGCCGTTCCCGGATTCAGGAATCAAGTCCATCCGAAAAATCTGTTTACTTTCCAGCATCTCCAGGACCTGGGGATTATGAATTAAAGGACCATATGTGTAAATGGGTTCCTTGGCCTTATTGGATGCATCCAGCACCATGTCCACGGCCCGGCGGACCCCCATGCAGAACCCGGCTGTTTTAGCAATTGCAATTTTCATGAAATTTCACTCAGCAACGCCACAAGACGATTAAATTCAGCCACGGATGAGAATTTGATCTCAATTCTGCCACGGCCTCCGCTTTTCTTAATGGAGACCGGAGAGTTGATCCGGGACGAAATCCGGGACGAAGTCTCTTCCAGAAATTGTTTTTCGTCCGCACTCATTTTTTTTTCGATTTTCTGAGGCTGCTTTTTAGCCTGATTGACCAACCGTTCGGTTTCCCGCACCGACAATCGTTTTTCCACCACCTGCCTGAACAAATAGAGCTGATTTTCAACACAGCCGGCCCCCAACAGTGCCCGGGCGTGCCCCATGGTGATTTGTTCTTCAATCAGACTGTGTTTGATCTCTTCGGGCAGGCTGCGCAAACGAAGCAGGTTGGCAATGGTGGACCGGTTCTTGCCGATCTTCTCAGCCACCTTTTCCTGGGTATATCCAAACTCGTTGATGAGCCGGAAATAGGCCTCGGCCTCCTCAAGCACATTGAGGTTTTCCCTTTGGATATTTTCGATAATCGAAACTTCAAGTACCTGCTCGTCAGTAAGCTCCAGAATAATTACAGGAACCTGGGCAAGTCCGGCGGCCTTTGCGGCCCGCAAACGCCGCTCTCCGGCAATCAGCTCATACGCCCCATCCATTTTCCTGGCCAAAAGGGGCTGGAGCACCCCCTGCTCGGCGATGGACTGGGTCAGTCGTCCCAATTCCTCTTCACTGAACCGGGTTCTCGGCTGGTAGCGATTGGGGCGTAACTGGTCAACATGGCAAAAGAAAAAATCCGAATTCGCTTCGGGCCCTTCCATATCGGGGATCAGCGATGATATTCCCCGACCCAAACCGGTGTTTTTCCGTTTCTTGTTCATCATCGTTTTAAAAGTTCCCTGGCAAAGGACATATAACTTTTAGCCCCTGGTGATGTTTTATCATACAGAAGGACCGGCAGACCATAGCTTGGGGCTTCCCCAAGTTTTACATTACGGGGAATTTTTGTCTTGAACACCAGGTCTTTGAAATACTGCCTGGCATCATCCACCACATTTTGGGACAGGTTGGTTCTGCGGTCAAACATTGTCAGCAAAATGCCTTTAATGACCAAACCTGAATTAAATGCCTTCTTGATTCGTTTGATTGTATCTAAAAGCTGCCCTAATCCTTCCAGGGCAAAAAATTCACTTTGCAGGGGGATAACAACAGAGTGGCTTGTGGAAAAAGCGTTCAGTGTTAACAGACTTAACGCCGGCGGACAATCAATAATAATGAAATCAAAGGTGTCGGCTACGGGAACCAGGAATTCTTTGAGGCGGGCCTCTCTTTGGGGGGCAGACATCATCTCCACCTCAAACCCAATGAGATCAACATTGGCCGGTACCAGGGTCAACCCCTTGAGCATGGTGGGTAAAAGTATATCTTCAATGCTGGTTTCTCCAATCAATCCATTGTACAAAGATCCTTTAAGGCTGGGTTTGTCCACCCCGAGCGCCGTTGTGGCATTGGCCTGGGAATCACAATCCACAAGCAGCACTTTCTTTTTCAGTTTGGCAAGGGATGCAGACAGATTGACTGCTGTGGTGGTTTTACCCACCCCGCCTTTCTGATTGGCAATACTGATAATCTGAGTCATAATTTAAATTTTCTTATCACAATTATGGTGTATAGGCAAACATATAGCCCTTCGGCCTGTAGACAGCCTGTCTGTCGGTTTGACTGATTTTTAAGGATACGGCAGGCCAATGGCGGCGAACAGACAAACAGATGGTGATTTTATTCTCCTATTCCCCAGTTGATGTCAATAAAAAAATCGGCGGCAGGATCAATTTGACATTTTCAAAACCTGGGCTACTATGGGCGGTATGATGACCATTTCAGATCAGATCAGAGCACTTATTCCCAAGGCCATGTGCCAAGACCGGTATATGTTGGCCCGTGCCTTGCGCAACCGGCAAAAACCCAGTCAGAAATCTGGGAAAGATTTTTTAAACAATCTTCTATCAAAAGCCCGGGCCTCGGCTGATACCAGGCAGCGCCGTATGGACAACCGGCCCCAAAACATCCACTTTGACCCGGATTTGCCCATCAATGCTGCAAAAGACAAGATTATTAAAGCCATACAGGATTATCCTGTGGTGATTATTTCAGGTGAGACCGGATCCGGTAAAACCACCCAGATTCCCAAACTATGCCTGGAAGCGGGCCGTGGGATTTCGGGCATGATCGGCTGCACCCAGCCCCGGCGCATTGCCGCCATGACCGTGGCCAAACGCATTGCCTTTGAGCTCAACGAATCTTTGGGGCAATCCGTGGGGTATAAAATCCGGTTTGATGACCACACCCCTGACCATGCTTACATCAAACTGATGACCGACGGTATTCTTTTGGCTGAAACCCAGCAGGACCGGTTTTTAAAAAAGTATGACACCCTGATTGTGGATGAAGCCCATGAGCGCAGCCTTAATATTGATTTTGTTCTGGGCATCCTGCGCGGTCTTATCAAAAAGCGTCGTGATCTGAAACTGATCATTACCAGTGCCACCATTGACACGGAAAAATTTTCCAACGCCTTTGACAATGCGCCGGTGATTGAGGTGTCAGGCAGGATGTACCCGGTGGCGCTGATCTATGCGCCCATTGAAGCGGACAATGATGGGCACGGCAGCGCCGGTGCGCCGGATGACCAAGGCTATGTGGAAGCCGCAGCCCGGCAGACCACGGATCTGTTAATGCGCACCCACACCGGAGATATCCTGATATTCATGCCCACAGAGCAGGATATCGGGGAGACCATGGAAATACTGAAAGGAAAAAACCTGACCGGAGTTACGATCCTGCCGCTGTTTGCCCGGCTGTCTGCCCCGGAGCAATCCAAAGTCTTTCTTCCCGGCCCCGGCAGAAAGGTGGTGGTGTCCACCAATGTGGCTGAAACATCTTTGACCATCCCCGGCATCAAATATGTGGTGGACACAGGCCTTGCCCGTCTCCCTGCCTATTCTCCAAGAACCCGGACCACGGCGTTGCCGGTCAGCCCCGTGTCCCAATCCAGCGCCAACCAGCGGATGGGCCGTTGCGGCCGTGTGGAAAACGGTATATGCATCCGGCTTTTCGATGAAAATGATTTCAACGGCCGCCCGTTTTTTACAACCCCTGAAATTTTGCGCTCCAATTTGGCTGAAGTTATCCTGCGAATGGTTGCTTTAGGGCTTGAAGATGTATCCACCTTTCCATTTATAGATCCGCCGTCGCCCAAAAGTATCAAGGACGGGTTTGACACCCTTTTGGAACTCCACGCCATTGAGGCCAACAGGCCCGGGGTAAAAACAAGGGCCAAGAAAAACCGGACAGGCAAAAAAAAGCAGGGCAAAACATACCGGCTCACCCCCTCAGGACGTCTCATGGCCAGGCTGCCCATGGACCCGAAACTGTCACGTATCCTGCTCAAGGCAAAAGATACGGGTGTACTGAAAGAAGCGGTCATCATCACCACAGCCCTAACCGTGTCCGACATCCGCCAGCGACCGGTGGACAAGGCCCAGGCCGCTGACCAGAAACATGCCCAGTTCAGGGACCCCACATCAGATTTCATCACCCTGCTCAACATCTGGAACGCCTGCCAAGAAGCCCGGATCCGGCTGAAATCACGCTCAGCCCTTCGCAAATGGTGCATTGAAAATTATCTCTCCTTCAAACGGCTGCGGGAGTGGCAGGATATCCATGGGCAGATTACCCGGATGATCAAAGAACACGGCATTAAACAGACTGCACCGTCACCTGAAGTCCCAAAGAACGCAAATCTTAAAGCCGGTGAGTTTATCCATGGCGGCCCGTTGTATGCCGCCATCCACAAGGCCCTTCTCCACGGGTATCTGGCCGGCATTGCTCAGAAAAAGGAAAAAAACCAGTTCACGGCGGCCAAGGGCAGACAGGCTGTGATTTTTCCGGGTTCCGGCCTGTTCAACAACGCAGGCAACTGGATTGTGTCAGCCGAATATGTCAAAACCAGCCAGCTCTTTGCCCGGTGTGTGGGCAATATTGATCCCGCCTGGATTGAAGAGATCGGCCAGAATCTTTGCACCCGCACCTATAGTGATCCCCACTGGGAGAAAAAACGCGGGGAGGTGGTGGCATCCGAGCAGATCTCTTTGTTCGGCCTTATTCTTGCCAGCGGCAGGCCCGTGGCCTATGGAAAAATTAATCCTGAAGAGTCCGGGGAGCTATTCATCCGCCATGCCCTGGTCCAGGGCGAGATCTACCAGGAATTTGGGTTCATGGCCCACAACAGAAATCTCATTGAAGAGGTTGCAACCCTGGAAGACAAAACCCGGCAGCGGGACATTCTGGCTTCGGAGGATGAGATCTATTTGTTCTATCAATCCCGGCTGCCCAGACCCTTTTACAACATCCGCACCTTTGCCAAATTCATCAAAGATAAACAAGACGATACCTTTCTGCGCATGACCCGCAAGGATCTGCAGAAAATGGATCTGGATGAGGCTGTTTTAGCTCAGTTTCCCGACACCCTTACCACGGACCAGGGGGAGTTTGCCCTGGATTACCAATTCAACCCCGGCGCAAACACAGACGGGGTCACCCTTAAAGTACCAAGCCAGGATGCGGCGCTGATCTCCCCCAACCAGGTGGACACCCTGGTGCCGGGGCTGCTCAGGGAAAAGATAGCTGCTCTGATCAAAGCGTTGCCCAAAACCCACCGGGTCAAGCTGATGCCCATCCAGCAGCGGGCTGATTTTATTGCAGACCACCTGCCCGACACGGATGCCCCTTTATATTCCAAACTGTCGTGTGTTATCCGGGAGCATTTCGATCTTGTGATTCCAGCCTCGGCCTGGTCAGATAAGAATCTTGCGAATCACTTGAAAATGCGGATATCCATCCGAGACCACAAAGACAAAGAGATCACCTCCCTAAGGGATCTGTCAAAATTAGGGACGTTTGCCAGCCAGCAGCCTGCCGAAAAAACCAATGCCTTTGAACAGGCAAAAAAAGCCTATGAAAAAACAGATATCCGGGAATGGAATTTTCCCGATCTTGAACCGGAGATCCAGTTGGATGAAACCAGTGAAGCCCGGCGCAAAGCCTTTCCCGGTCTTTGCTGCGACCAAGGCAGTCATGGGGTGATGCTAACCTTGTTCAAAACAAGGCAAGCCGCCATAGAAAACCACGTCAAAGGGGTGGGCCGCCTGTTTGAAATCATGTTCCCCCATGATATCAACGCATTGAAAAAAGATATAAACAGGACTGAAGGCTTAGGCCAAATCGCACCTTACTTCAATGACCGGACAACCTTTGCCCAAATGGCCTACAATGCCATGGCAACGGCCTTTTTTCAAAAAGAGATCTTTACCCGGAGCGCGTTTGATGCCCATGTGCAAGTGCTTCGTCCCCAACTGTACACCCTTGGCCGGCAAGCCATGGAAGATATCCTGACCGTGGGCCGGGAATATGGCGCCTGTTTTGATCTGCTGCAACGTTTAAGCCTTGCATCCAAAGACCGGCCTGTGGTTTTCGAGGCATTAACAGCCATCTTTAATGAACTGAAAAACCTGTGCCCGGCCAATTTCCTGGAACTTTACGATTTAAACCGGATTGCGTTGCTGCCCAAAAACCTGGAATGTCTCTCCATCCGCGCCAGACGCTGGGTGGACAACCCGGTCAAGCAGGCCCGGAAAAAAGAACTTGTGGCGCCCTATGAACGAAAACTTGGCCACCTGATCTCAAGCCTTGGCCCGGGCTCATCAAAGGAAAAATCCAACGCAGTGGAAGCCTTTTTCTGGATGGTGGAGGAGTATAAAATTTCCGTATATGCCCAGGAGCTGAAAACCCGCTTCAAAATTTCTGCCAAACGCCTGGATAAGGCCATTATTGAAGCGTCCACAATGTGTTGATTGTCATGCCAACTCTCCTTGATGCACATTCCATATGTGATATTTAAATTGATCTCAGGCAACAGATGCATGGAACCCAAACCGGCCGTCAAGCGCCAACGCCAGCCTGTCACCTGATTTCAATTCGCCAACTCCGGCCGGGGTTCCGGTAAGCACGACATCTCCGGGTAACAGAGTAAAAAAACCGGACATATATACGATCAAGTCAAAAATCGAATGAATCATCAGTTTGGTGCTTTCATCCTGCCGCACCCGACCATTCACTTCCAGTTTTAACCGCGTATCCTGGGGATTTGGAAGGTCGTCAGGTTTAATAAAAGGAGAGATCGGACAAGAACCGTCAAATGCTTTTGCCTTTTCCCAGGGCAGGCCTTTCTCCTTCAGGGTTTTTTGAATATCCCGCAGGGTTAGATCCAATGCAATCCCGAAACCGGCAACCCCGGTTTCAGCCTCTTCCCGGCTTGCCCTGCAAAGCTTGTTGCCGATCAACACCGCCAGTTCCGTTTCATTGTGGCACGCGCTGGTAAAATCAGGGATCACAATGGGCTGACTGATCGGCTGCAGCGATGTCGCCGGTTTGATAAACAAAATAGGCTCCGTGGGCATGGGGTTATCCAGTTCCTTGATATGATCCACATAATTGCGGCCCACACAAACCACTTTTCCCACTGGCAGGGAGCACACAGACCCATCATTAAATAGATGCTGATATGTCATAATTTCCTTATATGTCGCCTTTCGTTATGAATACACAGCGATACCATATAACCCTGGCTGATGCAATCTGATATTTTATCATATCAACCCCGGGGGGCAGCCTTGAAAACTTCGTCCAAAAAGATTAGATTAATCTGAATAGTTTACCTAAAAGGAAACCATACCATGCTGACACAAACCATTACATTTCCTGCAGCCTTTGCGGCAGGCCTTCTGTCATTTCTCTCCCCTTGTGTGCTGCCCTTGATCCCGGCCTATTTCAGCTTTATCACAGGGCTCTCTTTAGATGAACTCACCGCTGACGACAAAGAAGTACGCAGAAAGGTCGTTCTGTCCACCTTGGCGTATGTACTCGGATTCTCCTTTATTTTTATTTTGTTCGGCGCATCTGCCTCTTTTCTTGGCGGACTTGCCTCCCGGTATTCCTGGGTTGTGCGTTATGCAGGCGGCGGCATTATCCTGATCTTCGGGCTGCATCTGCTGGGTATTATCAACATTAAAAGTTTTCAGTTTGAACGTAAGTTTCGTGTTAAAGAGACACCCTTTCATCTGTTTGGCACATTTTTGATCGGTATGGCGTTTGGCGCCGGATGGAGCCCGTGCATCGGCCCCATGCTGGGCAGCATCCTCATTGTGGCAGGCAGCCAGGACACCATCCTTAAGGGCATACTGCTTCTGGCCACCTACTCTGCGGGCATGGCCCTGCCCTTCATTGTGATATCCATCTTTATTAACTCCATGCTCAGTTTTATGAAAAAGGCCACCCGGGCCATGGGTATCATTAATAAATGTGCCGGCGGACTACTTATTCTTATTGGTCTGCTTTTGATATTTGATAAATTCCGTCTTCTGGCGGTCAGTTAAGACCTGTGGAACAATCAAACAGACAATGAATTAATAACGCCAACCCAAGAGAAAAGGAAAATGATATGAAAAAACAGTTACGTGTTGAAGGAATGTCCTGCAAGCATTGCGTTAACCGGGTTAAAAAATACCTGGAAACTGTGGGCACGGATGTATCCGTGGACCTTGAAGGAAAAAAAGCCGATTTCAACGCCGGCAGCGATCTTGATATGGCGACAGTGATCAAGGAGATCTCTGAATTTGGATTCACGGTTAAAGAGATCTGAGGCACCATGACCACCACCCATGGCACCATGACCACCACCCATGAAATCAAAGTATACGGCATGATGTGCATGCACTGTGAAAATGCCGTTCAAAAAGCCCTGGAAAAATTTGAAGGGGTCAGTGACGTATCCGCTTCATTTGAACAGGAAAAAGTCACCCTGAAATTGGCGGATCACACAGCCAGTTTAGCGGAACTTAAGGACGCCATAATAGCCGAGGGCTATGCCCTGACCCCGGAAGCGGCTGCCGAGGATGACGAAGCGCCGCCAGTGCAGACCGAAACAAAATCCAGAAGGCCGGATGAGGCAACGCCCCTTTGCAGCATCAACTTCACCATCCAGGGCATGCATTGCGCCAACTGTGCCCTGGCCATTGAAAAGGCATTTGCAAGGACAGACGGCATCGCAGACACGGCGATTAATCTGCCCCTTGAAAAGGGTTTTGTTTCCTATGACCCGGATTTAATAGATGAACAAACGATTTTGGACGTGGTAAAAGATGCCGGCTACAGCGCCTCACTTGAGACCAACCAGAGCCAGGCAGCCCACAGTGAGGAAAAGTTCAGGTTCCTGTTCGCATTGGGCGTCACCGTGCCCATGATGCTCATCATGCATCTCATGCCGTTTGGGCCTGTGGCCACCAACATCATCCTTTGCATCATGGCCACTGCCGTCATGGCGGTTTCCGGCCAGATCTTTTTTAAAGGGGCCTATTATTCCCTGAAAAATCGGCTGGCCAATATGGATGTACTCATCAGCTTAGGCGTTTGCGCCGCATATTTTTACAGCCTGTTCTCCCTGATCTTCCTGGACCCTTCCCAGATGCTGTTCTTTGACAGTTCAGCCATGCTGATCACCTTTATCATGATCGGCAAGATGCTTGAAGCAAGAGCCAAGGGCAAAACCAGCCAGGCCCTTAAGACCCTGCTGGCATTAAATGCGGACACGGCCAGGGTGATAAAGAACGGCCAGGAACGTATTGTGGATGTTTCCATGGTCGTCCCCGGCGATACGGTCCGGGTGCTGGCCGGTGAAAAAATTCCTGTGGATGGCGAAATCCTTGAAGGTGAAACAGCTGTAGATGAATCCATGCTCACCGGAGAATCTGTCCCTGTTGAAAAGTCTGCGGGCAATGCCGTCACGGGGGCCACCATCAACCTGTCAGCACCCATCACAATGACCACCACCCGCACCGGCAGCGACACGGTGTTGTCCGGCATCATAAAAATGGTGGAGGATGCCCAGGCAGACAAGGCGCCGATTCAACGGCTGGCTGATACGGTCTCCAATATTTTTGTACCTGCGGTAACGGTTATCTCCCTGATCACCTTTGTCATTTGGTACGTTACAGCCCCCGGGGTTATCCCTGCCGATGCCACTCCGGTTTTATTTGCCTTTGAGCGTATGATTGCCGTTCTTGTTATTGCCTGCCCATGCGCCCTGGGACTGGCCACGCCCACGGCTGTCATGGTGGGTTCGGGCCTGGGGCTTAGCCGGGGAATTCTGTTTAAAAAAGGATCGGCCCTGGAAAACATCTCCCATCTGGATATGGTCCTGTTTGATAAAACCGGCACTCTGACCACGGGAAAGCCCTCTGTTACAGGTGTGTTTCCGGCCCCCAATATTACCGAAGACCAATTGCTCTGCTGGGCCGCCAGTGCGGAAATCCATTCCACCCATCCCCTGGCGCCTGCGGTAACAGGCTTTGCCCAGGAAAAGGGGATCAATCCTGAAACCACCTTAGATTCAAAAGAGGTGTCGGGCCGGGGCATTGAATGCCGACTGAATGATCAGCTGCTCAAAGCCGGGAACCTGGCGCTGGTGGCGGATGACAACATCCCCGATGAGATCCGCGCCAAGGGCCAGGAATTGTCAAACCAGGGCAAAAGTCTTGTCTTCATCAGCCTGGATCACCAGGTCAAGGGGGTGATTGCCCTGGAAGACCAGATAAAACCCGAGGCAAAGGAAGCCATTGGAGAACTGCACACCGCAGGCATCCAGACTGCCCTGGTGTCAGGGGACAATAAAGCGGCAGCACTCTGGGCAGCCCAGCAGGCCGGCATTAAGGAGGTGGTTGCCCAAGTCATCCCCGAAGAGAAAATCAATCAGGTAAAAAAATGGCAGGCAAAGGGATTAAAGGTTGCCATGGTGGGCGATGGAATCAATGACGCCCCGGCCCTTGCCCAGGCAGACATCGGCATTGCCATTGGTTCCGGCACGGATGTGGCCAAGGAGACCTGTGAAGTGGTTCTGGTAAAAAATGATTTAAAAGATGTGAACCGGGCCGTACGGTTAGGCAGAAAGACCCTTTCCACCATAAAACGCAATTTTTTCTGGGCCTTTTTCTATAACATTATGATGATTCCCGTGGCTGCAGGTGTTCTGTATCCGGCATTCAGGATATCATTAACCCCGGAAGCCGCCGCCATTGCCATGTGGTTTTCATCCCTGTCCGTTGTGGGCAACGCCCTGCTGCTTAATCGGTTTGGAAGACAACTGGATGCCTAGAACCCCATGATCACAATTAAATCTACCACAGGTGCGCCGGATTTTAAGTCGCCATCAAAGCATCAATGATGAGTACGAATATGCAGCGACTCTCCATTGCGGCCTCAATGCTTAAAGAAAAGATAAATGATTATGGAGCAAGACTCAACAATTACTAAACTCACAATCTTGGTAGCCTATCGGAATTGTAAAAATGAATAATTTTCTAAAAAAGTTGTAGGGACAACTCATGAGTTGGAATAACAATGGACTGTTCAAATGGCAAGGCCTTTGAACTCTGACCTGGCTCAAAGAGCCAGGTTTTCTATGTCAGAATAAAATTATTGAAAGTGTGATCTTCACCCATTTGAAAACAGCCGGATATGAGGTCACCGTTGAACAAATAGGTAAAAAGGAAACCGATTTTGTCTGCGAAAAGCAAGGCGGCCCCCCTGTACGTCCAAGCAGCCTAAATGATTCCAGATGACAAGATCCGGGATCAAGAGTTTGGGAGTCTCCTTGCTATTCCAGATAATCATCCCCAAAAAGAGGTGACCATGGATCCGGTTATCGGCGGCACAAAGAAGGAATGTATTGCCTGAATGGGCATGGTTTCAAACCATACCCATTCTGAGATCTGCTTAATCGGTAATCAACTCAATCTGAACCATGGGAGCAACATCCCCTTTTCTTGGTCCTAATTTGGTAATTCTAGTGTACCCACCCTGCCTTGAGTTGAACTTCTCTGCTACCTCTTCAAAAAGGGTATGCACAACATCTTTTTCACGAATTATCGCCAGAGCCTGGCGCCTGGCATGAAGATCCCCACGTTTGGCCAGGGTAATCATTTTATCGGCAATTTTACGAAGACCTTTGGCTTTCGCCTCAGTGGTTTTGATGCTGCTATGTTTAAACAGAGAAGTTACCATGTTTCTAAACATCGCCTTTCTATGGGCGCTGGTTCTGTTCAGCTTTAATACGGTTTTTCTATGTTTCATGGTATCTACTCTCCTTCCTGAGTATTCACATCTTCCGGCGGTTCGATCCCTTCAAGGTCCATTCCCAAAGACAACTCCATTGAATTGAGCACTTCTTTGATTTCATTGAGTGATTTTCTGCCGAAATTTTTTGTCTTGAGCATTTCGCTGTCGGTTTTCTGAACCAGCTGGTAAATGGTATGGATTCTCGCATTTTTCAGACAGTTTGAACTTCGAACAGACAGCTCAAGCTCATCTACAGAACGATAGATATTCTCATTGAAACCCTTTTCACCTTCATCGACTTTATATTCCGATTCATCAGGTTCAAGTTCTTCATCAAAATTGATAAATGGATTCATCTGTTCTTTAAGTATCTTTGCGCCATAGGCCACAGCATCATCAGGTGTAACGCTACCGTCTGTCCAGACTTCAAAAGTCAGTTTGTCGTAGTCGGTTTTCTGACCGATGCGAGATGTACCCACTACATATTTGACACGCTTAATGGGGGAAAATGCTGAATCAATGGGGATGGTTCCGATAGGGGCATCGTCGTCTTTATTCGCTGATGACAGCGCGTAGCCCTTACCTGTTTTCACAACCATGACAATATTGAGTTTTCCATTTTTATTTACCGTGGCAATATGCTGCTCCGGGTTAAGAATCCTAACCCCACCTTCCGGACTTACGATGTCTGCACCAGTAACCTCTGCCTCGCCAGTGACATTAAGGGTTAATATTTTTTCTTCTGGATCGTCCACTTTGAGCTTTAATTCTTTCAGATTTAGAATGATCTCGGAAACATCCTCTCTAATATCTGATATAACGCTGTATTCGTGAAGTGCATCATCGAATTTCACGGAGACTATGGCTGCGCCATAAATGGATGATAAAATAATTCGGCGAAGCGAGTTACCAATGGTGATGCCGTATCCCCTTTCAAGGGGTTCACACACAAACTTTCCATAGGTGGAAGTTGTGGTAACATCAAGCTTTTCCGGCTTGATCATCTCTCGCCAGTTAACATATGCAAGATTTTCAGATGACATTTAAATCTCCTGAATAGATAATTTGGTAGATCATGTATATGATAAACCTATTTTGAATAGAGCTCGACGATCAACTGCTCCTGGATCGGTAGTGAAATATCATCCCTTGCAGGAAGACCTTTTATTTCACCTTTAAAACTGTCTTTATTAATTTCAAGCCACTGGGGAACACCGCGCCTTACAATGGCGTCCAAGGAATCAGTAATAGCCTGGATAGTTCTGCTTTTTTCACAAAGTTCGATAACATCGCCTTTTTTTACCTGATAGGATGGGATGTTAACTTTTTTTCCGTTTACAGTAAAATGATTATGGCGGACAAAGTGACGACCCTGATTTCTGGAATTTACGAATCCAAGCCTAAAGACAGTATTATCTAACCGGGTCTCAAGTAATGTCAACAAATTAATACCGGTAATGCCTTTTTGACGGTCTGCCCGTTTAAATGTATTCCTAAACTGTTTTTCAGATACACCATAAATTCGTTTAACTTTCTGTTTTTCCCGAAGCTGCATACCGTAATCTGATTGTTTAACTCTTTTCTGACCGTGTTCACCAGGGGGGAATCCTCTTCTGTCAAAACTGCATTTATCAGAAAAACAACGGTCCCCTTTTAAAAAAAGCTTCATATTTTCACGTCTGCACTGTCTGCAGACAGAACCTCTATATCTTGCCAAGTTTCCTCCTTTATCACTTTAGATAAAGTTTACACATAAAAAATTTTTCGAAATATTCACTGCGATCAATCCGGCATAAATTATATCTTGTTCCATGTTTGGACAAAGAGTTGTCCAGATACAAGGCGCATAAGAATTTGGAACCGGATCAACCTGGAAGGTTGTAAGACCCGAATCTTATAATTTGGCAAATTTTTATGCAACGCCGCAGATGGGTGAGTATTGGTTCAAACACTTACACGCGTCTTCTTTTGGGTGGGCGGCAACCGTTATGGGGCACCGGGGTAACATCCTTGATCATGGAAATATTAAACCCAAGTGCATGCAGAGCCCGAAGCGCAGATTCTCTTCCGGGACCTGGGCCTTTAACATAGACCCCGATGTTTTTCATGCCATGTTCCATTGCTTTAGCCCCTGCATCTTCTGCAACCAGTTTAGCTGCAAACGGTGTGGATTTTCTGGAGCCTTTGAATCCCTGCATTCCGGCGGATGACCAGGAAATCGTATTACCGTTTTCATCTGCAATGGTAACAATGGTATTATTAAAGGTAGACTGAATATGCACGACGCCGGTTGATATATTTTTTTTAACCCGCTTTTTGGCAACGACCTTTTTAGACTTTTTGGCCATAATTATTATTCCTTATAAGTTAACTCCTACTTTTTCTTCTTCACTGCCGCGCGTTTGGGACCTTTTCTGGTTCTGGCATTGGTACTGGTCCGTTGTCCGTGGCAGGGCAGGCCTTTACGATGACGTAGTCCCCTGTAACATCCCAGATCCATCAACCGTTTAATGTTCATGGATACCTCAGAACGCAATTCACCTTCAACCTTGAAATCGGCATCAATGACCTTCCTGATCTCATTGACTTGCTCTTCAGTCAGATCGTTGGCCTTGATAGTGGGTTCAATGCCCGTTTTTTCAAGTATGTGCATAGATCTGCTGCGCCCGATACCATAGATATAGGTTAAAGCGATCCAGGCATGCTTATCTCTTGGTAAGTCAACTCCAGCTATACGTGCCAAATTATTCTATCCTCCTATCCCTGACGCTGTTTATGGCGTTTGTTGACACAAATGACTCTGATGACACCGCGTCTTTTAATCACTTTGCAGTCTCTACAGATTTTTTTTACAGATGCTCTGACTTTCATCTCACTCATCCTCATTTCATGATTTCAGTATTTTTTATTTATACCGGTAGGTAATTCTGCCACGGCTTAAATCGTAGGGAGAAATCTCCACAGTCACCTTATCCCCGGGAAGTATTTTTATAAAATGCATCCTCATTTTTCCGGAAATATGTGCCAGCAGAACATGTTTATTTTCCAGTTCAACTTTGAACATAGCGTTGGGAAGTGTTTCAAGGACCTTACCGTCTACTTTGATAGGTTCTTCTTTAGCCATAACTAAATTCTTCTCCTTTGTGGTGTCATCTCAGGACCGGCTTTTGATCCGTTTACTTCCTGAGCGTCCCAGAAAACCGTCATAATTGCTGGTAATCAAATGGGACTCTATCTGGGAAATGGTATCAATAGCAACACCAACAACAATCAACAGCGCTGTTCCGCCGAAATAGAAAGGTACGTTAAACTTATCCATCAATATCGTGGGTAACACACAGACCACTGAAACATAAACTGCACCGCCAACGGTTATTCTGGTGAGGACTTTATCAATATACTCAGCTGTGCGTTTTCCTGGTCGAATGCCCGGGATATACCCGCCGTTCTTTTTCATATTTTCGGCCAAATCTTCAGGGTTGAGCTGAACGGCTGTATAAAAAAAGCAGAAGAAAACGATAAAACCAACATATAACAGGTAATACCAAATAGTTCCCGGACTGAACATGCCAGCCACAGTCTGCATAACAGGCAGGTTGATAAACTGAGCCAGCGTGGTGGGAAACATAATAATGGAAGAAGCAAAAATAGGCGGAATAACACCCGCTGTATTAATTTTAAGCGGAAGATGCGAGGTTTGCCCCCCGTACATTTTCCTGCCCACCACACGTTTCGCATAATGGACCGGGATTCTGCGCTGGGCCAATTCCATGAAAATAATGGCAGCAATCACAGCAACCATTAAGACAATCAAAATGATGCTTGAAAACAACCCCATTTCGCCAGTGCTTAATAACCGTCCCATCTTAATACCAGCAGAAGGCATATTGGCAACAATACCGGCAAAAATAATCAAAGAAATACCATTGCCGATCCCCCGTTCGGTAATCTGCTCACCAAGCCACATGATAAATGCAGTGCCCGCTGTCAGGGTGATAATGGTGATCAGCCTAAATCCCCATCCAGGATAGGGTACAATAGGAATACCGGCAGGCGATGTCATGGATTCAAGGCCCACAGCAATCCCCAAACCTTGTATGGCGCTTAAAACAACCGTACCATACCGGGTTAACTGGGTTTTCTTTTTACGACCGGCATCCCCCTCTTTTTTGAGCTGTTCAAGATAGGGAAATACCACAGTCATCAGTTCCAGAATAATGGAAGCACTGATATAAGGCATAATCCCCAAGGCAAAAATGGATAGCCGCTCCAAGGCACCGCCAGAGAACATATTGAACATGGAAAATAAAGTGCCGGAAGCCGATGCAAAAAATGATTCCAATGCTGCTCCATCAATACCAGGCGTGGGAACATGCACCCCAACCCTGTAAACAAAAAGCAAGGCAAGCGTTATCAATATCTTATGTTTAAGCTCAGGCAATTTGAGCATGTTCTGGTAGCTGTTCTGGATCATTGAAATTTTTCCTTATCGCTTTAGGCTTATTCTACGCTGCCGCCGGCGGTTTCGATTTTTTCTTTAGCACTCTGGGAAACCAAAATATTTTGCAGGACAAACTTCTTGGTTACCTCACCATCTCCAAGCAGCTTAACACCATCCACAGCTCCTTTGATCAGACCGGCTTCCCTGAGCACTGCCTCGGTGATGAGCGCACCATCATCAAACCGGTCAAGGTCTTTGACATTAAGAACGGCATTATGGGTTTTAAACATGTAGTTTTTAAAACCGCGTTTGGGCAGCCGCCTGTAAATAGGCATCTGACCACCTTCAAAACCAGGACGGACAGATCCACCGGACCGTGCTTTCAGCCCCTTATGCCCCCTTCTGGATGTCTTCCCCATACCAGAACCGGGACCACGCCCGACTCTTTTTCTTTTTTTTCTGCTGCCTGGCGCAGGAGCCAGATCATGTAACTGCATCCTAAACCTCCTCTACTTTCACCAGGTGTGAAACCTTTTTCACCTGCCCCATGATCACAGGGGTATTGTGGTGCTCCACAGTGTGATGCATCCGTTTAATGCCCAGGGAGCGTATGATCCGTCCATGCTTTGATGGACGGCCAATGGTACTTCTTATTTGTGTAATTTTAATTTTATCAGCCATTGTCCGCCTCATTATATTTCTTCGGGTTTAAGCCCGCGTCTTTTGGCAACTTCCTCTTTGGTACACAAAGACTGGAGCCCGGCCATGGTGGCTCTTACAATGTTCTGGGTGTTATGAGAACCAATACACTTGGTCAAAATATCGGTCACCCCAGCGGCTTCCAGGACCGCACGGATACCACCGCCGGCAATCAGTCCTGTACCGGGAGAAGCCGGTTTGAGAAGAACACGGCCTGATCCGGCGTGGCCCAAAACCTCAAAAGGAACCGTGCCATTCAAGATAGCGACTTTTTTCATATCTCGTTTGGCTTTTTCCATTCCCTTTCTAATGGCTTCTGGAACTTCTTTGGCCTTTCCCAGTCCATATCCCACGCTGCCTTCACCATCACCTACCACAACCAGGGCAGTAAAGGTAAAATTCCGGCCACCTTTAACGACCTTCGCAACACGGTTAATTCTGACGACCTTATCGATCAGACCTGTATCTTCCATCTGCTGTTGTTGTCTTGCCAAGGGTGTTCCTCCTTAATTAGAATTCAAGACCGGCTTCCCGCGCCCCGTCTGAAAGTGCTTTTACACGTCCGTGAAAAAGGAATCCATTCCGGTCAAAAACAACCTTTTTAATTCCTTTATCCATAGCCCTTTTGCCGATAAGGTTCCCCACTGCCTTTGCAACATCCTGCTTTTTGCCCTCAACAGGCGCATCTTTGTATTCTTTGTCAAGGGTTGACGCTGCAACCAGTGTCATACCTTTGGTGTCATCTATAATTTGGGCATAAATATGCTTGGCTGTTCTGAAAACGCTAAGTCGGGGACGCTCCTGATTACCAAATATATTCTTTCTAATCCGTTTTTTTCGTTTAAGCCGTGCAACCAGCCTTGGTGATCTATTTGCCATAATCTTATATCCCCACCTTTTAATCTTTACCCGCAGTCTTACCTGCTTTTCTGATAATTCTTTCGTCAGCATACATAATGCCTTTTCCTTTATATGGCTCGGGAGGCCTGATGGCTCTAATGTTTGCTGCAGCCTGCCCCAAAAGCTCTTTATCAATACTGGTAAGGGTCACTTCGACATTTTTGTCCACCAAAGCCGCCACACCATCAGGAAGGGCAAAATCCACAGGATTTGAATACCCCACAGAAAGCACCAAATTTTTACCTTTGGTCTCGGCCCGGTAACCGATGCCGGAAAGCACCAATTTTTTCTCATACCCCTGGGTAACACCATGTACCATATTATAGATAAGAGACCTGAAAAGCCCCTGCAACGCCACTTTCTTTTTATCAGAAGTGTCGGTGGTTACACTCAACACTTGGTTATCAATTTCAATATTAACTGCCGGATGCAGCTTACGGTCAAGACTGCCTTTAGGGCCTTTGACATTGATCGTATCGCCATCAAGGGTAATTTGAACCTTATCTGGAAGCTGAACCGGCATATTTCCTATTCTGGACATTTTATAGCTCCTGTCTTACCAAACGTTACAAAGAATTTCACCGCCGACCTTTGCTTCTTTTGCCTGCTTGTCGGTCATCACCCCCTTAGAAGTGGAGATGATGGAAATACCTAAGCCGTTTAATACCGGCTTGATACCTTTTGATTTAGCGTAAACCCTGCAAGAGGGTTTGCTGACACGCTGAATACCAAAAATAGTTGGTTCGCCTTCTGAAACATATTTCAGGACCACCCGTATTACACCCTGGGTTTCATTTTCTAGGAATTTATAATCTTTGATATACCCTTGTTCCTTGAGCACCCGCACCATTTCAAGTTTAATTTTTGATCCGGGGATATCCACCTTGGACAGACCTGCCTTGCCACCATTTCTGATTATAGTCAGCATGTCTGCAATGGGATCACTATTTGCCATTTGAAAATCTCCTTAACTAAACTGATATTTTAACAATCCTTAAGAATCTGAATACACTACCAGGACGACTTGGTTACGCCAGGCAGTTTACCCTGTGAGGCAAGGGTTCTGAAACAGATTCTGCAAATACCAGCTTTTCTAATAAATGCGCGTGGTCTACCGCATAAAGGGCACCTGTTATACGCCCGAACACTGAATTTGGGTTTTCTTTGCGCCTTTGCGATTAAAGCTTTTTTAGCCAAACGATCTTCCTCCTTAGATCCTTAATTGTTAAAGGGCATTCCCATTAATTTAAGAAATGATTTCCCTTCTTCATCGGTTTGGGCTGTGGTGACAACCGTTACATTGAGGCCCTTGATAGCGTCAGTCTTATCATAATCAATTTCAGGAAAAATGATATGCTCAGTAATACCTAAACTGTAATTGCCCCGGCCATCAAATGCGTTACCTGAAATCCCTCTAAAGTCCCTGACACGGGGCAGGGCGATGTTGATAAGTCTGTCAAGAAAATCATACATCTTTTCCCGTCTAAGGGTCACTTTACAGCCAATGGGAAGGTCTGCACGCAATTTAAAATTGGCAATGGGTTTTTTTGCACGCGTGATTACGGCTTTTTGTCCTGCAATCAACCCAAGCTCCTGGGCTGCAGTTTCAACGATTTTCGGGTTTCTGACCGCCTCGCCAAGCCCCATATTAAGTACAATTTTGTCCAACTTTGGCACCTGGCACTGATTGGTATAGTTAAACTCAGCCGTCAGTGCGGGAACCACTTCGTTGGTATACTTTTCCTTAAGCGTAGTCATCTATTTTCTCCGGCTTTAGGTGTTATGCGTCTATCTGCTGACTGCATTTTTTACAGACCCTTACCCGTTTTCCATCTTCAAGGTGTTTGATTGCGATACGGGTCGGCTTTACACAGGCATTACACATCAGCATCAGATTGGATATGTCCATGGGCATCGGTTTTTCAACAATGCCCCCCTGGGGATTTTTCTGGGAAGGCCGCTGATGAACTTTGACCATGTTGATATTTTCAACAACAATGCGGTTCGTCTTTTTGACAACCTTGAGAACCTTGCCAATCTTACCTTTGTCCTTGCCGGTCAGCACTTTAACTTTATCGTCTTTTTTTATTCTTATTTTCATGACTTATTTTTGTTCTCCCTGGCCTTGGATCAAAGTACGTCAGGCGCAAGGGAAATAATCTTCATAAAATGCTTTGCACGAAGTTCCCTTGCAACCGGTCCGAAAATACGGGTTCCCACCGGTTCGTGGTTCTTGTTAATTACAACAGCGGAATTATCATCAAAACGGATGGATGATCCATCAGGCCGGGAGATCTCTTTTTTGGTTCTGACAATAACTGCCTGGACAACATCTCCCTTGCTGACCTTTGAATTGGGAATCGCCTCTTTTACGGAAACAACGATAACATCTCCGATGGTGGCGTATCTTCTTTTAGACCCGCCAAGGACTTTAATGCAATACAGTTCCTTGGCGCCTGAATTGTCAGCGACTGTAAGTCTGGTTTCACTTTGAATCATTAATCAACTCCTTGGACACTAGACCGCTTTTTTAACAATTTCAGTCACCCGAAACCGTTTATGTTTACTCAGCGGCCTGGTTTCAATAATTTTGACTTCGTCACCAATTCTGCATTCATTTTGCTCATCATGGGCGTGATATTTTTTGTACCGTTTAATGTATTTTTTATACACCTTATGCTGTACAAATCTTTCAACCCTGACCACCACGGACTTATCCATTTTGTCGGACACGATCAGACCAATCAGCTCTTTTTTATTTTTTTTTGTAGTTTCCATATCGATACTCGTCAGTTAGCTAATTTTGATATTCATTTCTTTGGAAATCGTGTAAAGTCTGGCGATCTCTTTTCTTACACTGGACAGATTGGCTGTATTCGCCAGCTGCCCCACACTATTCTGAAAGCGAAGCTTAAACAATTCCTTCTTAAGCTCAACGATTCTGTTTTTAATCTGGCCTGCATCCATATCCCTGATCTCACTGGCCTTTAACATCATTTTCTCCTTTCCACAAAACGGGTCTTTACGGAAAGTTTTCTGGCAGCCAGCCTTAGGGCCTCTTTAGCCAACTCTCTGTCAACGCCTTCTATTTCATAGAGAATCTTGCCCGGTTTCACCCGTGCAACCCACGCATCTGTTGCGCCTTTACCTTTACCCATTCTAACCTCAGCAGGTTTTTTGGTAATTGGGTGATCCGGGAAAAAACGGATCCAACTTTTACCCTGTCTTTTTGCTTTTCTGGTCATCGCAACCCTGGCGGCCTCAATCTGTCTTGCATTTATATATCCGCACTCAACAGCCTGGAGTCCATAATCTCCAAAACTCAATGTGTTTCCCCGCGTGGGCGTTCCTTTGGTTCTACCACGGAATTGTTTGCGAAATTTTATATTTCTGGGACTGAGCATTTGCTAATTTCTCCTTATTCCCTCTAATTCGTTGCCAGAGCCTGTTCACCGGGGCTTAACACTTCCCCTTTGAATATGAACACCTTAATACCGATGGTTCCATAGGTGGTCTTGGCCTCAATAAATCCGTAATCCACATCAGCTCTAAGCGTATGCAACGGAATTCTGCCTTCCTTGTACCATTCGGTTCTGGCCATTTCAGCACCCCCCAGACGACCGGAGCAAATAATTTTGATCCCTTTTGCTCCGAATCTCATGGCAGAGGAAACACTTCTTTTCATTGCCCTTCTGAAGGCGATGCGTTTTTCAAGCTGACTTGCAATATTTTCCGCAACCAGCTGTGCATCGGTTTCAGGTCTTCTGACCTCTTTAATATCAATCAACACTTCAGGATCAAGCATTTTTTCAAGCTCATTTTTCAGCAACGCAATCTCTGCCCCCTTTTTACCGATAATGATGCCGGGTCTGGCGGCAAAAACCCTGAGCCTGATCTGTTTTGAAAACCGCTCAATCTCAATTTTGGAAATACCGGCGTGGTACAGTTTCTTTTTCAAAAATTTTCTTACTTTAAAATCTTCTTCGACAAAACTTGCATACTCTTTGTCGGCGTACCATCTGGAATCCCAAGTCCTGATGATGCCTAATCTTAATCCGGTAGGATTTACTTTCTGGCCCAAGCCTTTCCCTCCTTCGTTTAGACGGTTTCTTCTACAACCACTGTTAAATGACTGGTTCTTTTCAGAATACGGGCAGCCCTTCCCCTTGCCCGCGGCCTGAACCGTTTCATGGATGGTCCATGATCAACAATCACATTTTTCACTACCAGGTTATCAACATCAATCTCGTGGTTATGCTCGGCATTGGCAATGGCGGATGCCAGGGTTTTATATATAAGCCCTGCTGCTTTTAAAGGCATGAACTTTAATAAATCCAAGGCGTGTTCAGCATTTTTGCCTTTGATCTCGCTGATGGGCAGCCGCAGCTTAAACGGTGAGATTCTTGCATATCTTGTAGTCGCTTTAACTTCCATATCTTTAATTTCCTTTAAATCCTAAGCAGATTACCGTTTGGATTTTTTATCTGCCGCATGACCCCAATACGTTCTTGTGGGTGAAAATTCACCAAGCTTATGTCCCACCATATTTTCCGTTACAAACACAGGAATAAACTTTTTTCCATTATGAACAGCAAAGGTGCTTCCTACCATTTCAGGCAGAATGGTGGACCGGCGCGACCAGGTTTTGATAACTTTATTGCTCCTGGACTTCCGGGCTTCAAGAACTTTTTTCAGAAGCTCAGGTGCGATATAAGGTCCCTTTTTTAATGATCTTGGCATAATTTATCACCTATTTCCTTTTAGCCCTTCTTTTAACAATATACCGATCTGTTCTGGCATTCTTACGGGTTCTTTTACCTTTGGCCGGCATGCCCCAGGGAGAACATGGCTGACGCCCACCGGAAGAACGGCCTTCGCCACCACCCATGGGATGGTCCACAGGGTTCATTGCCACACCACGGACAGAAGGCCGTCGCCCCATCCATCTTGAACGTCCTGCTTTACCGATGCTGACATCACTGTGTTTTTCATTCCCAACACGTCCAACCGTGGCTTTGCATTTAAGATGAATCATACGAACTTCACCTGAAGGGAGCAAAATCTGGGCATAAGACCCTTCTTTGGCCATAAGACGGGCATACCCGCCGGCACTTCTAACTATTTGACCACCCTTATTTTGCTTCAATTCAATATTATGAATTCTGGTACCGGTGGGAATATTTTCCAGTGGCAGACAGTTACCTGGTTTAATATCCGCATCAGGACCGGTCTCAAGAATATCCCCAACCTTGATATCAAGGGGAGCTAAAATATATCTTTTTTCTCCGTCAGCGTAAGTTAACAGGGCAATTCTGGCGGATCTGTTGGGATCATATTCAATGGCAGAAACCTTGGCAGGGATTCCATCTTTGTCCCTTTTAAAATCAATAATTCGATATTTTTTCTTAGCCCCGCCGCCCCTGTGTTTGGCGGTAATTCTTCCGTATGAATTCCGGCCGGACCGCTTATTGAGATTTTTAGTCAGCCTTCGCTCAGGGCGATCTTTTGTAATTTCTTCAAAAGAAAGATACGCCTGAGCACGTCTTCCCGGAGATGTGGGCTTGGTCTTAACTATTGTTGACATATGAATACCTCTTTACACACCTTCAAAAAATTCAATTCGTTGTCCGGGCATCAGCGTAACAACTGCTTTTTTCCAGTCCTTTTGTTTACCGGTAATTCTGCCACGCTGTTTTATTTTACCTTTGACTTGTAAGGTTCTCACCTGCTTGACCCGTGTATTAAAGGCTTTCTCAACAGCATTTTTGATTTCAACCCTGTTGGCATCCTTGGCAACTTTTAATGTCACCTGGTTGAACTGCTCTTTTTGAAGGGTGGATTTTTCGGTTACCACAGGTCCACGCAGAATGTCATATTCAATCATCTTAGCCCAGCCTCCCTTTGATATTCTCAATACTGGATTCAACCAGGAGAAGGTTTTTAAACTTTAAAATGTCATAAACATTGAGGCCTTCAGTTCTAATCACTTTAACATCCGGAATATTCCTGGAGGACAATGCAAGCTTTGCATCATCCGTGTCAGAAACAATGAGAAGATCATCAAGTTTCAATGCGGAAAGCACATTAACCAACGCCTTTGTTTTGATTTCATCAAGCTCAAGCGCATCAATGACAAAAAGCTGATTGTCTGAAACCTTCGAACTTAAAGCCATTTTCAGGGCAAGTTTTCTTACCTTTTTAGGGACTTTTATGTCATAAGACCTGGGGCTGGGACCAAAGATAACGCCACCACCTTTACGCAAAGGAGATTTAATGCTACCGGCCCGGGCATTACCGGTTCCTTTCTGCCTGAACAATTTCTTTGTGGAACCTGAAATCATACCCCTGGTTTTAGACGCAGCAGTCCCTGCCCGTTTTGATACGAGCTGGGACCGAACGACTTCGTGAAGAACTCCTGTTTTAACCGGTATGCTGAAAATTTCGTCAGGCAGCTCAATTTCAGACACTTTAGCACCTGTACTGTTTAATACCTCTACAGCAGCCATTATTCTTCCTCTTCAATTTTGATCGACTATGCATCACTGCGAAATAGATGCAATACCCATAGTCGCTATTCGTCTATTTTAGTTTGAACGAAAATCCATTTATGGGGCTATAAAAAATTTACCAAATCATAAAATAAAGCTTTATATGCAATAGTGTACTCGGATTTTTTATGCCTTGCATCTGAGCAACTTTTGTCCCAAACACAGGTTTACGTTCAGATACTTCTAATCAGATACCAAGTTAAGCGATAAACCTGGCATCAAAAACTGTTTTATTTTTTTACATCAGCTTTGCGCACTTCGACAACACCTGTTTTAAAACCCGGCACAGCACCTTTAACAAGAATAAGATTGTCATCGTGCTTAATATCTACAATGGTTAAATTTTTAACCGTTACTTTATCTACACCTTTGTGACCGGGCAGTTTTTTTCCTTTGATGACCTTTGCAGGCCATGCAGAATTTCCAATTGAGCCTGGTTTTCTATGATTTCGGTTACCATGGGTTTCCGGTCCACGTGAAAAGCCATGACGCTTAATTGTTCCCTGAAAGCCACGACCCTTTGAGGTGCCGGTCACAGTAACTTTATCACCAATTGAAAACAGATCAACACCAATGGTGGCACCGGCTTCAACCTCGTCAACTGAATCTTCTCTAAATTCTCTTAAAACGCGAAAGCCTTTATTTGATGTCTTTTTTAAATGTCCTGCAATGGGTTTATTCAAGCGCTCAACCGGCTTTTCATCAAACCCGATCTGCAAAGCGGTATACCCATCAGTCTCTTCTGTCTTTATCTGGGTTACAACACAAGGCCCAACCTCCAGCACGGTAACAGGAACGAGCTGTCCATCGGAGGCAAACACATTGGTCATCCCGATTTTTTTTCCAAGCAATCCACTGATCATAATAAATATGTCCCTGTTAATGCACTATAATTTAATTTCAACATCCACACCAGGGGACAGGTCAAGCTTCATTAACGCGTCCACTGTTTGCTGGGTCGGTTCTAGAATATCCATCATTCTTTTATGCGTTCTGATTTCAAACTGCTCACGGGATTTTTTATTCACGTGTGGTGAACGCAACACAGTAAACTTATTGATCCGGGTGGGTAAGGGAACCGGCCCCACAATTCTGGCGCCGGTTTTCCTTGCCGTATCAACAATATCTACTGAAGACTGATCAAGCAGCTTATGATCATAAGCTTTGAGCCTAATTCTAATTTTAGTCTTCAACATTGTAATTGTTCTTTCTTAATCTACTATTCAATGATATCGCCAACAACACCGGCACCAACTGTACGGCCGCCTTCACGAATAGCGAAACGAAGTTCTTTTTCCATGGCGATGGGGTTAATCAACTCAACGTTAATGGTTGCATTATCACCAGGCATAATCATTTCAACTCCCTCTTCAAGGGTCAACACACCTGTAATATCTGTAGTTCTGAAAAAGAATTGGGGTCTATACCCTGTAAAGAACGGGGTATGCCGCCCACCTTCTTCTTTACTCAGGGCATACATTTCAGCTTTAAACTTAGTATGGGGTTCAATGGACCCAGGCTTGCATACAACCTGACCGCGCTCAACCTGATCACGTTTTGTACCGCGCAGCAACAATCCAACATTATCACCAGCCTGACCTTCGTCCAGAAGCTTTCTGAACATTTCAACACCGGTACATACGGTTTTTGCAGTTTCTCTGATACCTACAATTTCAATCTCTTCGCCGGTCTTAATTACACCACGCTCAATACGACCGGTAACAACCGTACCACGTCCAGAAATTGAGAATACGTCTTCAATGGGCATCAAGAAGGGCTTAGCCGTATCCCTTTCAGGCTCGGGAACGTAATCATCAAGCACATCAAGAAGCTCAAAAATAGGTTTAGCTTCTTCGGCTTCCACATCATCACATTCCAGGGCTTTAAGCGCAGAACCGCGGATAATCGGGGTCTCATCACCAGGGAATTCATAGGTATCGAGAAGCTCCTGGAGCTCCATTTCAACCAGCTCAATCAGTTCCTCATCATCAACCATATCGCATTTATTCAAAAATACAACAATCTTAGGCACACCGACCTGGCGGGCAAGCAGGATGTGCTCACGGGTCTGGGGCATAGGACCATCATCTGCAGACACAACCAGAATCGCGCCATCCATCTGAGCAGCGCCAGTGATCATATTTTTAATATAATCAGCATGCCCCGGGCAATCGACATGCGCATAATGGCGATTTTCAGTCTCATATTCAACATGGGCGGTGGCGATGGTGATACCACGCTCTCTTTCTTCCGGAGCCTTATCAATTTCATCAAAGGGAACAAATTCCCCATGACCTTTCATACCGGCAAGCTTGGTAATCGCCGCAGTCAGGGTGGTTTTCCCGTGGTCAATATGCCCGATCGTCCCGATGTTCACATGCGGTTTGTTCCGCTCAAATTTCTCCTTAGCCATCTTCTATATTCCTCCTGTGGAATGTTTACAAAGATATTTTAAATTTCTACCACCTAAAATGCGCAAAAGCTTTGTTGGCTTCAGCCATTTTATGTGTATCTTCTCTTTTCTTGATTGCCCCGCCACGTTCGTTATAAGCGTCCATCAATTCAGCAGCAAGTTTATTTGCAAACCCTTTTTCAGAACGTCCTCTGCTGAAATTGATAAGCCACCTGAAGGCCAGAGCTGTCTGACGACCGGGTTTTATATCAGTAGGCACCTGATAGGTAGATCCGCCGATCCTTCTTGACTTTACTTCAACAGAAGGTCTGATATTATCAACAGCCTTTTTAAACACCGCCAGAGCAGGTTCACCAATTTTATCTTCAGCAATCATCAACGCGTCCGCCACAACTCTACGGGCAGCATTCTTTTTGCCGTCTTTCATAACACAATTGACAAACTTGGCTGCAAGCTTTTCTTCATGTGTAGCATCCTGCATGAAACCTTCTTTAAACACTATTTTTTTTGCCATCTTAAACAGTCCATCAAATTTATATTTTGTTAATATGAATGCTAAAACCCATCATGATTTTTTGGACCATCATGACTACTTGGGACGCTTGGCACCATATTTTGAACGTCCCTGACGACGATCATCCACACCCAGCGTATCAAGAGCCCCCCTGACAATATGATAGCGCACCCCTGGAAGATCCTTCACTCTGCCGCCCCTGACCAAAACAACAGAGTGCTCCTGGAGATTATGTCCCATACCTGGAATATAAGCCGCAACTTCCATACCGGTTGTCAAACGAACCCTTGCAACCTTCCTTAGCGCCGAGTTCGGTTTTTTAGGCGTAGACGTATACACCCTGGTGCAAACCCCGCGTTTTTGGGGCCCACCCTTCAACGCCGGTGTACTCACCTTTTTTTCAGCTTTCTTTCTACCTTTTCTTACCAATTGATTTATGGTCGGCATAACCCCACATGCTCCTTCATCAAGCTTAATAAGTCGCCATACACGACAAAATGTTTAATTCTACTTATACTTTTTTAAAATGTCAATAATATTTTACTTGTTCTATATTTCAGCGACTTCACCATATCCCACGTCCAGATTTCTATAACCAGGAAAACCAGTACCTGCGGGGATGAGTCTGCCCATAACCACATTTTCTTTCAACCCCTTGAGGCCGTCATATTTACCTTCAATGGCCGCAAGGGTCAGCACCTTGGTCGTTTCCTGAAACGATGCGGCAGACAAAAAGCTGTCTGTGGACAAAGAGGCTTTGGTAATACCAAGAATCAGGGGTTCTCCTTTGGCAGGCTCTCCGCCCTCCATGGCAACATTGCGGTTGGTTTCTTCAAAATGAACACGATCAACCTGTTCATCGGGGATAAAATTGGTATCTCCAGTGGAGATCACTTTAACCCGGCGCATCATCTGGCGAATAACAACTTCAATGTGCTTGTCATTGATTCGTACACCCTGAAGCCTGTAAACCTCCTGGACTTCATCAACAAGGTATTTGGCCAGTGCCACTTCACCTTTGATATTCATTATATCCTGGGGATTGGCAGAACCTGCGATCAGCGGGTCACCTGACTTTACATAGTCACCATTATACACAGACACATGCTGACCCTTTGGCACCGAGTATTCCTTTGCCTGCCCAACATCACCGGGCTTAACTGTAATCTTCTGGCGACCTTTTGTCCCCTTTGAAACAGTGACATAGCCGTCAATCTCAGTCAACACTGCCGGATCCTTTGGCTTTCTGACCTCAAAAAGCTCTGCAACCCTTGGCAGACCACCGGTAATGTCCTTGGTTTTTGTGGTGGCACGAGGCAGCTTGGCAATAACATCGCCAGCCATAATGTTATCATCCTCATCAACAGTGAGAATGGCGTTGACCGGCAGGTAATATCTGGCAGGTGTTTTAGAGTTAGGCAGTTTAACCGCCTTGCCTTCTCTATCCTTAACGGTTATCCTGGGCCGAACCTCGACATCCTTGCTTTCAATGATCGTCCTTGACACCTTTCCGGTAACCGGATCAATCTGTTCCTGAACCGTATTCCCCACGATAATATCGGCAAATCTTATCCGGCCGGATACTTCCGTGATAATCGGCGTGGTAAAAGGATCCCAGGTGGCGATAATATCACCTGGCTCAATCTGCTGACCGTCCCTGGCATGGAGGGTGGCACCGTAAATCACGTTATCCTTGGCACGCTCACGTCCCTCATCTCCCACAATGGTCACACCCCCGCCTTTACGATTCATGACAATCACATCCCCCTGGGCCGAGGTTACGGTCTGAATATCTTCATTGAACTTTAGAATCCCCCCCACACGGGCTTTGACTTCAGCAACCTCGACCTTTCTGGATGCTGTACCACCGATGTGAAAGGTACGCATGGTCAACTGGGTTCCGGGTTCACCAATGGACTGGGCTGCCACAATACCAATGGCCTGACCGATCTCCACTGTGGCACCATGGGCAAGGTCACGGCCGTAACACCTTGAGCATACACCGTGTTTTGAGTTACATGTCAATACGGATCTTATTTTTACCCGTTGAACACCAGCCGCTTCAATTTTAGCCACATGGGCTTCATTGAGTTCTGTGTCAGACGCCACAATAAATTCATCGGAATAGGGATCGTGGATATCTTCCTGGGTTACTCGCCCAAGAATTCTTTCCCCAAGGGTCTGAATAATTTCCCCCCCCTCATACAATGCTTCAACTTCAATGCCGTTGATGGTTTCGCAATCCGCCTCAACAATGGTGCAATCCTGACCGACATCGGCCAAACGGCGGGTCAGGTAACCAGAGTTTGCGGTTTTCAGTGCGGTATCCGCCAGCCCCTTACGGGCACCATGGGTGGAAATAAAGTACTGGAGTACGGACAGGCCCTCACGGAAACACGCCGTGATGGGATTTTCAATAATTTCACCAGAAGGCTTGGCCATCAAGCCGCGCATACCTGCCAGCTGACGCATCTGATCCTTGGAACCACGGGCCCCGGAATCTGCCATCACATAAACGGCATTGAGCTCCTCGGAGCTGTCTGTCCCCCCTTTCTTGGGTGGATTTTTCATCACTTCCATCATGGCATTGGCAATATCATCTGTGGCCTGGGCCCAGATATCAACCACCTTATTGTATTTTTCACCCTGGGTAATCAACCCTTCAGAATACTGATTTTTAATATCTTCAATATTTTTTTCGGCCTTACCAATCAACTCCCATTTATGTTCGGGAATAATCATGTCATCAATACAGATGGACAGACCGCCAAGGGTTGAGTTCTTATACCCGATATCCTTAAGCCGGTCAGAAAGAATAACGGTTTCCTTTAAACCGATGTTCCTGTATGCATAGTCAATGAGCTTTACAATGGATTTTTTATCCATCAGTTTATTCACCAGACTAAACGGCAGTGTAGAGCTTCTTTCATCCACTTTGAAAATCGTGTACTTTTCACCCACCATCCGGACATCGGTGAACTGCCCTTTTTTAAGCCCGTAAAGCTGCTCCACCACCACATCGGAAACCTGGAAAATATTTTTAAACTCCTTGCGTGTTAACACACCCGTTGTTCCCCTGGTTTTTTTAATTTCTTCATCACCGTATTTTTCAAGGACAACATCGAAATCCTCACCAGCTTTGAGTTCAGCAAGGGCAGCTTCGGCCTGCTCAAGCTGCTCGGTCCGGATACGGCTCATGTTCAACAATACATCACCGGGAATGGTTTCCCACAGAAGAATCCGGCCAGTGGTGGTATCATAAATCACATCATCAATGCGAACCTTTATTTTGGCGTGAATATTGAGCGCGCCTGCATCAAAAGCGAAACGGACCTCGTCGATACTTGAAAAAGTGGCCCCCTCCCCCTGCTGACCCGACATTGCCCGGGTCATATAGTAAATGCCCAATACAATATCCTGGGTGGGAACGATAATGGGCTGACCGTTTGCCGGGGACAAGATATTGTTGGTGGACAGCATCATGATCCTGGCTTCAAGCTGAGATTCAAGGGAAAGCGGCACATGGACAGCCATCTGATCACCATCAAAATCAGCATTGAATGCCGGACAGACCAAGGGATGAAGCTGAATGGCCTTACCTTCGATCAATACCGGTTCAAAGGCCTGAAACCCGAGACGATGAAGGGTGGGCGCACGATTCAACATCACCGGATATTCCTTTACGACGGCCTCAAGGGCATCCCACACTTCGGTCTCCTCCCGCTCAACCATTTTCTTGGCACTTTTAACTGTGGAGACCAGGCTTTTCTGCTCAAGGTAATTGTAAATAAACGGCTTGAACAATTCCAACGCCATCTTCTTGGGAATCCCGCACTGGTGCAGCCGCAGTTCAGATCCCACGGTAATAACAGTACGCCCGGAATAATCCACACGTTTACCCAAAAGGTTCTGACGAAACCGCCCCTGTTTGCCTTTAAGTGTATCAGACAGAGATTTCAACGGACGTTTATTGGTACCCGTGACCACCCGGCCATGGCGACCATTGTCAAAAAGCACATCCACAGCTTCCTGGAGCATCCGTTTCTCGTTCCGGACAATAATATCCGGTGCATTGAGATCAACCAACCGTTTAAGCCGATTATTCCGGTTCAGTACCCGGCGATACAGGTCGTTGAGATCCGAGGTGGCAAACCTGCCGCCTTCAAGGGGAACAAGGGGACGCAAATCCGGAGGCAGAATGGGGCAGGCCGTCAGAATCATCCGGGAGGGCTCTATACCTGAGCTCAAAAAAGCATCTATCACCTTCATGCGTTTGGCCATTTTTTGCTGCTTAGCCATGGACTTGGTCAAACCGATCTCTTCGGTAAGTTCATCATGCACCGCCTGAAGATCAATCTCATTGAGCAGGATTAATATCGCCTCAGCCCCAATCCCGGCAACAAAGCCTTCTTCTCCGAATGTTTCGATGGCTTCATAATACTGATCATCGGAAAGCAACTGCATTTTTTTCAACCCGGTATCCCTGGGGTCGATAACAATATATGAATCAAAGTAAAGCACCTTTTCCAGATTCTTCAACGTCATATCCAGGACATTGCCGATTTTGGAAGGCAGACTTTTCAGAAACCAGATATGTGATACAGGTGCAGCCAGTTCAATATGCGCCATACGTTCACGTCTGACTTTGGACTGAATAACCTCAACCCCGCATTTTTCACAAACAACACCCCGGTGTTTCATGCGTTTGTATTTACCACAATTACACTCATAATCCTTGGTCGGTCCAAATACCTTGGCACAGAAAAGACCGTCACGTTCGGGCTTAAAAGTTCTATAGTTAATGGTCTCCGGTTTTTTTATTTCACCGTAGGACCATTCCCGAATCTGATCTGATGATGCAAGGCTAATCTGAACGCCCTGGTACCTTTGGGGGTCCTTGGGTTTTGCGAAGAAATCATAAATATTATCCAATGTCTTCTCCTTATTTGCTGCCTTCTATAAGATTCATATCCAGCCCCAGCGCATTGAGCTCTTTAATCAGCACCCTGAAAGATTCAGGCATTCCGGGTTCCAGGACATTCTGGCCTTTAACAATTTTCTCATACATACGGGTCCGGCCGGTCATATCATCGGATTTGACCGTAAGAAATTCCTGGAGTGCATGGGCGGCACCATAGGCTTCCATGGCCCAGACCTCCATCTCTCCAAGACGCTGCCCCCCAAACTGGGCCTTACCGCCAAGGGGCTGCTGGGTGACAAGGGAGTAGGGTCCTATGGACCGTGCATGCAGCTTATCATCAACCAGATGGTGGAGTTTAAGCATATACATGGTCCCCACCGTAACCGGTTTATCAAAGGGTCTGCCGGTACGCCCGTCATAGAGGATGGACTGCCCGGAAGGGTCACTGCCAGACAGGCTGATCAATTCCTTGATCTCCTCCTCTGTGGCACCGTCAAATACCGGTGTGGCCGTATGCACCCCGTTTTTATACAGGGAAACAAAGTCCATGAATTGTTCGTCATCCATGGCATCAATGTTCCGGACAATAATATCATCCACCTGCCCCTCTTTTTGTTTACGGGTCAAGGAGAATATCTGTTTGGCTTTGTCCCGAAGTGCGTCCAGCCGTTTTTCTTCCAGCATCTCATCAATCTGCTGGCCCAACGCATAGGCAGCCCGGCCCAGATGGATCTCAAGAATCTGCCCCACATTCATACGGGAAGGCACACCCAAGGGGTTAAGCACCATGTCAACGGGACGACCATCTGCAAAGTAAGGCAGATCCTCAACCCGAAGGATTCTTGAAACAACCCCCTTGTTCCCATGGCGGCCAGCCATCTTATCTCCGACCGAAAGCACCCGTTCCATGGCAACAGAAACTTTAATGAGCTTGAGAACCCCTGGAGCAAGATCATCACCCTTTTCAAATCTGGATACCTGGCGATTGAAATGTTCCCGGGCCTTTTTTATCTGTTCCTGGGCCTGTTCAAGGACAACCTGAACCTTTTCGGTCAATACAGCATCCTCAACAGTAACATTTACGAGAACGGACACAGAAATATTTTCAAATAGACCCGGAACAACTTTTGTTCCAGACTTAACCAGTACCTTGCCGTTACGTTCCAGACTATTGAGCAGGGCATGCCCGTCAAGTAGCGATTCAACTTTCTGGCGACCCACCTCAGAAATAATTCTGATCTCATCATCACGGTCTTTTTCAAAACGCTCAATCTCTTCATCTTCGATCTGGCGTGTTCGGTCATCCTTGGGCAGACCCCGGCGCGAAAAGACTTTGGCATCAATCACCTTGCCATGGACACCAGGTGGCACACAAAGGGAGGTATCCTTTACATCACCGGCTTTTTCACCAAAAATAGCGCGCAGCAGTTTTTCTTCAGGAGAAAGCTGGGTTTCACCCTTGGGCGTAATTTTCCCTACCAGAATATCACCAGGTTTTACCTCGGCGCCCAGACGGATGATACCACTGTCATCCAGATTTTTTAACGCATCTTCACCCACATTGGGAATGTCCCGGGTGATCTCTTCCTTGCCAAGCTTGGTATCCCTGGCCAGGATCTCAAATTCCTCAACATGAACCGAGGTGTACACACCATCCTTGACCAGACGCTCGGACACCAGTATGGAATCCTCATAATTATAACCATCCCAGGGCATAAACGCCACGGTCACATTTTTCCCAAGGGCCAGTTCCCCCAGTTCAGTGGATGGCCCATCTGCAATGACCTGCCCCTTTTTAACCCGCTCGTTTTTCTTAATAATAGGCCTGTGATTAAAGCAGGTGTTCTGGTTGGAACGGATAAACTTGCTACAATTATAAATAGATACAGCCTTATTAAATTTTGGATCATCATTGTCATCATTTTTAACAACAATACGTTTTGAATCCACATCAACCACCACCCCGTCACATTCAGCAACAATGGTAACCCCGGAATCCCTTGCAACAACCGCTTCCATACCGGTTCCCACCAAAGGCGCTTCACTACGGATCAACGGTACGGCCTGGCGCTGCATGTTGGACCCCATAAGCGCCCTGTTGGCGTCATCATTTTCAAGAAAAGGGATCAGGGATGCAGATACGGATACGAGCTGGTTTGGCGACACATCCATGAATTTTACCTCTTCGGGTGCCACCATCTCAAATTCCCCGGTCACCCGTGCAGATACTGTGGGATTGATAAAATTCCCGTCGACATCCAAAGATGCATTGGCCTGGGCAATCGGGTGTTCCTTTTCTTCAAATGCGCTTAAATGCTGAATTGTTTTGGTGGCATTTCCCTCATTTACGATCCTGAAAGGGGTTTCAATAAACCCAAAATCATTTACCCGGGCATAGGTACACAGGGAAACAATCAAACCAATGTTAGGCCCTTCAGGGGTTTCAATGGGGCAGATACGGCCATAATGGGAGGGGTGAACGTCACGCACCTCAAAGCCGGCACGCTCACGGGTCAAACCACCAGGCCCCAAAGCCGAAAGGCGCCGCTTATGGGTGGTTTCAGACAACGGATTGGTCTGATCCATAAACTGGGACAATTGTGACGTGCCGAAAAATTCACGAACAACCGCAGACACAGGTTTGGGATTAATAAGGTCGTGGGGCATCATGGCGTCCACTTCCTGCATGCTCATCTTTTCCTTGATGGCCCGCTCCATGCGGACCAGACCGATGCGGTAGTGGTTTTCAAGAAGTTCCCCCACAGCCCTGACCCGCCGGTTTCCCAAATGATCAATATCATCCACCTGTCCCTGGGTGTCTTTAAGCTCAATCAACGTGGCTGCGGTAAGCAGTACATCCTCTTTTCTCAGGGTTTTCACGTCGATTTTTGTGTTCATCCCAAGGCGATGATTCATTTTAAGACGCCCCACCTTGGACAAGTCGTAATAGGCCTGGCGGAAAAACAGATGATCAATAAAATCCTGGGCCACTTCAATGGTGGCAGGATTGCCGGGACGAAGCCTTCGGTAAATATCCATTAAGGCCTCTTCCTTGGATTCAATTTTGTCTGAAACCAAGGTCTTACGCATGGAATCTGAACTGCGCGGATCTACATAAAGAATCTCAAAGTTATCAACATCCTTTTCCTCGAACAGCTCAAACGTATCTTCTGCAATTGTATCACCAGCTCTAAACAAAACAGCAGGATCATCGTCGTCCAGAACAAAATTGCCAGCAAACGCTTTTCCTATAAGCTCCTCTTCAGAAACAGGAATAAAATCCAGATTCTCATCGGCAAGTTGCTTTAATGCACGTTTGGTAAAAATCCGACCGGCCTTGACCACAACATTCCCTGTTTCAGGAGATTTTATATCATAGCCGGCTCGTTGCCGGACCAAATTTTCAGGAACAAATTCTCTGAAATAAGAGCCATTTTTACGTAAAATTCTTTCCTTGGTATAGAAAAAATCCAGAATATCTTCCCCGGTGTATCCAAACGCCTTGAAAAGAATGGAAACAGGAAATTTACGACGGCGGTCTATACGGATATAGACAATATCCTTGGCATCAATTTCCATATCAATCCAGGAACCACGCACTGGAATAATACGGGCAGTGTAAATTATCTTACCCGAGGAATAGTTTTTTCCTTTGTCATGGTCAAAAAACACACCGGAAGATCGGTGGAGCTGGGAGACAACGGCACGTTCAGTACCGTTGATGATAAAGGTTCCTCTAGGGGTCATCAAAGGAATGGTGCCAAAATATATCTCCTGCTCTTTTATATCACGGATGGTTGACACACCTGTGTCTTTGTCATGTTCATAGACGACAAGCCGAACCCTTATATTGACTGGGATATCATAGGTCATCCCTCGACTGATACACTCCTGCATAGAGTGCTTGGTCTCCCCAAAGGAATAAGAAACATATTCAAGAGAAGAGGTATCGGTAAAATCTTTAATGGGAAATACGGATTTAAAAACCGAATGCAGCCCCTTTTCCTCTCTGTCCTGGGGTGAAACATCCCTTTGAAGAAACCCTTCAAAGGATTCTCTTTGCATCCCGATGAGATCAGGGATGTCTATAATTTTACGTTTACCACCAAACTCTTTTCTAACACGCTTGTTCGCCAAAAGACTTCCGGTCATGATATCTCCCGATGTGAGTTTTTCCAACTGTAAAAGCGGAGACACGACCCGCTGGTCTTGCCCCCGCGTATAGTTTTACACAAACTGGTTTGTGCTTATCAGCTATGCTAAACTATTTTACAGACACCTGAGCACCGGCACCTTCAAGCTGTTCTTTAATTTTGTCTGCCTCGTCCTTGGCAATCCCTTCTTTGACAGCTTTGGGCGCTTCTTCAACAAGTGCCTTAGCTTCTTTCAGCCCAAGACCGGTAATCGCACGAACCTCTTTGATGACATTAATCTTTTTGTCACCAGCCGCTTCAAGGATAACGTCAAACTCAGTCTTTTCTTCTGCTGCAGCACCACCTGCATCTCCTCCGCCAGGCATGCCACCTGCAGCAAAAGCAACAGGTGCTGCTGCAGATACACCAAATTTATCTTCAAGTTCTTTAATCAGTTCGGAAAGTTCCAGAACGCTCATATTTGAAACAAATTCAATTACATCATCTTTTGTAATATCAGCCATTATAATCTCCTGAAAACATACGACTATCTGAATCGTAGTTATAAATCTAAAATTTTGGTTTATTTTAAATTACGCTGCATCTTTTTGGTCTTTGACAGCATTAAGTACATTGAGAAAAGATCTTGGAACACCGGCCAGCACGTTGACAAGATTTGTGGGAACGGCATTGAGTGTGTATACCAGTTTTGCCAGCATTTCTTCTTTGGACGGCATTTTCGCAAGCTGCTTGACATCTTCAGCACTTAAAAGTTTTCCGCCAAGGGTTGCACCTTTAAGCTCAATTTTCTCATTGTTTTTTAGAAATTCTGATAGAACCTTGGCTGGTGCCACAGGATCATTCTTAGAAATGATGATTGCATTAGGTCCTTTAAAAAGATCTGTTAACAGATCTGTGTCGGTCCCTTTTGCGGCTAGACGCATCAACGTGTTTTTAACAACTTCCATTTGAGCGCCGGCTTCCCGAAGACTTGCACGAAGTTCGGTCACCTGGGAGACTGTGAGCCCCTTATAATCGATCAAAAAAGAAATTTCTGCTTCGGCAAGCGTTTTTGCGAGCCTTTCGACCAGTTCTTTTTTCTGGGAAATATTCAGCATTTTTTACACCTCCTTCCATAAATAAATTCGTGTCGAAGGTGCCAACGAAACCAAAACAAAATGAAATTTCTGTCTCGGCAGGCCGGCAAATCCGATTATGCAACTAATATGCACCTACTGTCTAGGACAGGTTTAAGAGCCTGTTTGGTAATTGATGAATCGGCTGCAATCTTATGAAAATGGCCCCAATTCTCCCAAATTTTATGCTAATCGTCCGGCTATAACAGAAAATTTGGAAAAATTGGTTCTCACTTTCATGAGATTTCGCTTCGACCCCTAATCACCAAATAGCTCTAAGCATGTTTCGCTTAGTACGGACAAAACACGCCTATTATCTATCAAATCAACAAAGGATCAATTTTGATACCAGGACCCATTGTCGAAGAGACACTGATGGATTTCAGATAGGTTCCCTTGCTTGCTGCAGGTTTAAGAGAGACAATCTTATCAAGAAAAACGGTTACATTTTCCAACAACTTTTCAGCGCCAAAGGAAATTTTACCGACAGGAACATGAACAATACCGGCTTTTTCAACCCTGAAATCAATTTTACCGGCTTTTACTTCGTTAATAGCCTTGGCAAGTTCAAAAGTTACGGTACCGGTTTTTGCATTGGGCATAAGCCCCCTTGGGCCGAGGACACGTCCAAGTTTGCCAACGGTACCCATCATGTCTGGTGTAGCAATTGCTTTATCAAATCCAAACCAGCCATCTTTAATCTTCTCGACGATCTCGTCCGTGGCAATGAAGTCTGCGCCTGCATCAAGGGCTTCCTGTTCTTTTTCTCCTTTGGCAAACACCAGAACCTTCACCTCTTTACCCAGGCCATTGGGCAGAACAACGGTTCCACGAACCATCTGATCTGCATGCCGCGGGTCAACCCCCAGTCTTACGGCAACATCAACCGTTTCATCAAATTTTGCATAACTAGAAGATACAGCAATTTCCAAGGCATCTCTAGGTCCATACTGAACCATTCTGTCCACTTTACTCAGTGCTTCGTTATGTTTTTTACTCCGCTTAGGCATTTTAATCACTCTTATACTTGTAAAGTTAAACGACTTCTATTCCCATACTTCTGGCTGTGCCTTCAATAATCCTCACAGCAGCATCAATATCAGAAGCGTTCAAATCCGGTTTTTTAGTTTCTGCAATTGCAACAACTTGATCCCTTGTCACCTTGCCAACCTTATCACGGTTCGGCTCCCCAGACCCCTTAGAAAGCTTGGCAGCAGCCAAAAGCAGCCTCGAAGCAGGCGGAGTTTTGGTTATAAAACTGAAAGACCTGTCTTGATACACAGTGATGACAACAGGAATAATCTGCCCTGCATCATTAGCCGTTTTAGCGTTGAACGCCTTACAAAAATCCATGATATTAACACCGTGCTGCCCCAGAGCCGGACCAATGGGGGGGGACGGATTTGCTTTACCGGCTTCAACTTGAAGCTTAATTTGCGTCATTACTTTTTTTGCCATTTCAATACTCCTGAAACTCTATATTTAACCTGACTAAATCTTGCTTACCTGAATAAAATTCAATTCAACCGGCGTGGCGCGGCCAAAAATACTGACCAGCACTTTGACTTTTTCCTTATCCGGAGACACTTTTTCAATAGTCCCGTTAAAATTGGAAAAAGGCCCGTCAACAACCCGCACATCATCGCCCGGCTCAAAATAATATTTGGGTTGAGGTTTTTCCTTACCCTGCTCCATCTTTTCAATAATGCGTTGAGCCTCTCTGTCAGTTATAGGGGCAGGTTTATTTTTCCCACCAAGAAACCCGGTAACCTTAGCAGTGGAACTTACAATATGCCACGTCTCGTTATCCAGATGCATACGAACAAGAATATATCCAGGATAAAACTTTCTAGAAGATTGCCTTTTTTTCCCATCCACCAATTCCACAACATTTTCGGAGGGAATGAGGATGTCCCCGAATTTTTCCGGATGCTTCAATCCCTGGATCTTTTCTTCCAGAGCAAGCTTAACCTTTTGCTCATGACCGGAATAAACATGGACGACATACCATTTTAAAGACATCGTACTTTCCCTTAGCCTTAAGTCAGGACAACTTGAACAAGCTTAGACAGGCTGTAATCAAAAACACCCAGGAAAACAGCAACAATAAACACAAAGACAATCACCACAACCGTAGTTCCGGTTGTCTGTTTCTGGGTCGGCCAGATCACTTTCTTCAACTCAATCTTTACTTCCCGGAAAAATTCTGTTGTCCTTGTAAAAAAACTATCTGCTTCAGGCTGATCCATCGCTTTTTTAGAATCAACACCTGCAACAGTCGATTTTACAGCAACGCCTGTCTCACCATCAGTTTCAACAACTCGTTTTCGTTTTTCACTTTGCGGTTTTTTTTTCTGTAATCTCGACATATCCCACCGATAAATTACCTCCTGCCCGACACCATAAGATCGAACAGGAGGCCATAAAAAATGGCAGGTCAGGAGGGAGTCGAACCCCCAACAGCCGGATTTGGAGTCCGGAGCTCTGCCAATTGGAGCTACTGACCTGCATAATACTATTCTATTTTATTTTTGTCTCTTTGTGGACAAGATGTTTATTACAAAATGCGCAATATTTTTTAAATTCAATCTTGTCCGGAGTTTTGCGTTTATTCTTGGTTGTTGTATAATTTTTCCGCTTACATTCGGTACAGGCAAGCGCAATAAGAACTCTATCCACTTTCAACCCCTTAACGTTTATTTTTGATGCACTTACATTAACTAGCTATTCTCATCGACAAGTGCCCCTCAAACTCAATGCGGCACAAATCTAAGTATCACACTGTGGAGCCCATGACCAGAATTGAACTGGTGAACCTCTTCCTTACCAAGGAAGCGCTCTACCAACTGAGCTACATGGGCTTAAACACCACACACTCTAAATCCGTATATAAGAGACTGCGAATGGAGCGGGAGACGAGGCTCGAACTCGCGACATTCAGCTTGGAAGGCTGAAGCTCTACCAACTGAGCTACTCCCGCTTATGATTAAGACTAAATCAAGTCAATCAACCAAACTGACTATGTAGTCCCAACAATCTACCACGCAGATCTCCTACATTTGTTTTGGTGGTGGGGGGAGGATTTGAACCTCCGAAGGCTGAGCCGTCAGATTTACAGTCTGATCCCTTTGACCACTCGGGAACCCCACCTGAGAGCTTGTTTGGAGCCGATACCCCGAATCGAACGGAGGACATTCTCATTACAAGTGAGATGCTCTACCATCTGAGCTATATCGGCTCACCTTAAACTACACGCCTTCTGTAGCAAAAAGACCGAAAAAACATAACAGAACATTTTTGACATAGCAAGCCTTTTTTAAATTTTTGTCAAAATTTTATTAAAAACAATGGTTTCACTGCATTTTTCATTGACATTCTAAATTTTCTTCATTAAACAAACAATTATTTTCACTTAATACCCATGGACTGATTGAGTCTACCAACATCCAGGCTCAATTCACAACAAAACATAGACGCAATTTAACACAATTTAACAACTTAAATTTGAATGATCATACAAACATCTATCGGTAAGGAGAGGAAGTGAATACTTACAAACTGGTCGCATCTATTTTTGCTTTATTTCTAATTACCGGTTGCCAACAGACCCGCTTGTCAGCCAATAGTCCTTTAACTGATCAGACCTTGAGCCCTTTAACTGACAAGGCCTTAAAAACAGCTGATGAGCCCCAGGGCCAATGCATCTTTGTGCATGAGGCAAAACACGAAAATCACGCCCCTGATTCTAATCAAGCCAAGATAGACCAAGCCCTTGAATTTTGCAGTTCAGCACAAAATTACTGGGAAGAAGGAAATCTTGAAGAAGCATTGTCAAACCTTGATTCGGCCTATGCGCTGATGCTTGAAATCAACACTGCTGAAAATTCCGAGTTTACTCAGCAAAAAGAAGATATTCGTTACCTTATTTCCAAACGTGTTCTTGAAATCTATGCATCACGGCAGATTGTTGTAACCGGACACCATGAAGCCATCCCCATTACCTTAAACGACCATGTGAATGCGGAGATAAAACGCTTGACCGGCCCCGAACGTAAATATTTTATCCGTTCGCTTAACCGCTCCTTCCGTTATCGCCCCTTTATTGTACAGGAACTTAAAAAATCCGGACTGCCTGAAGAGATATCTTGGCTCCCCCTGATAGAGAGCGGTTTCAATACCAGGGCGTTATCCCCCGCAAGAGCCCTTGGTCTGTGGCAGTTCATACCGTCAACCGGCAATAAGTTCGGATTAAGCCGAAATCACTATATAGATGAACGCATGGATCCTGAAAAAGCCACCAGAGCCGCCATTGATTATCTAAAAGAACTGCACAATCTGTTCGGGGACTGGACGACTGCCATCGCAGCTTACAATTGTGGTGAATACCGTGTACTAAAGACAATTCGCAAACAGAAACTCAACTACCTGGATAATTTCTGGGATCTATACCAGAGTCTGCCCCGGGAAACAGCAAGGTATGTACCAAGGTTTTTGGCCACTGTTCATATTGTTAACAACCTGGAAAAATATAATATTACCACAGACAAACCATTAAAGCCCATTAAATACGAGTCCTTTGATATAAAAAAACAGGTCCGCTTAAGCGAAATAGCAAAAGCGATCAACGTGGATACAGAGACACTTGTTTCTCTCAACCCGGAACTACGTCATGAAGTCCTGCCGCCTGAGCCCTACACGATTAAAATTCCTTCAGATCACGCAGACCGGTTTATAGCCAAGATAGATACCATTAAAACGACTTACCGCCAGAGCCCCCGGTATACATATTACCGTATACGAAAAGGAGATACCTTATCAGGCATTGCCGGAAAATTTAAAACATCAGTAAATGCCATTGCCAGGTGCAATAAAATTTCAAAAAAAAGCTGTATTGTGATTGGCAATGTATTGAAAATCCCAGGGTCACAGTACACGGCAAGTACAAAGACGGGCTCAAGGGCCCGAAAAAAATCAAAAAGGATCACTTATACTGTGCGCAGTGGAGACAACCTGTGGTTGATTGCCAAAAAATTTTCTACGACCACAAAACGAATTAAAGCACTTAACAAACTGTCAGGGACCAGGCTAAGCATTGGCCAGCGCCTGACCATAGACTTGGGCGATAAAGGAAGTAGCAAAAACGTCTCCAGATATAAAGTTAAATCTGGAGACAGCCCTGTCCGTATTGCCAAAAGACACAATATGAGCCTTAACCGCCTGCTGTCATTAAATCATCTAAGTAAAAGAAGCAAAATTTATCCCGGTCAGAGCCTACTCGTGGAGTAAGGCCCATGATCAAAACAAAACCGTCCACCTACTTGTCTTTTAGAGGTAACTACTAACCCCTATCAGAGTAAATTTGGCCAGAAAAGGCCATTTGGATAGCGACCAGGGGATTTTACCCTTTATTTGCCATGGTCTGCAGGTAGCTGGTGATACGGCAATAGGCTTCGGCGTACTTAATTGTTCTGAAGCAGCCTGATACTTTCTGTTTGACC
>PDWI01000235.1_pt1 | contig 85764 bp, 81 predicted proteins | sample 1430891 | NCBI WGS metagenome assembly PDWI01 (sample SAMN01162508, study PRJNA174530) | Oral metagenome, whole genome shotgun sequencing project. | biome: Marine environment; feature: Marine mammal; material: Swab sample of the gingival sulcus; isolation source: swab sample of gingival sulcus... | reverse complement strand
GGGGTGTCGTTGCGTGTGTTTAGGCGTTGGTTGATGCAGGAAAAAGACGTCTTATCCGAATACTGCGATGTCGTAAACGACAAGATATTACCTCCGGTGATGGTGAAGTATCTATGCGACAAATATGTGATATTCTTAGAAGACGAATAGCTTTTTTTTATTATCTTTGTAGAAAAATAATTACTATTATGGCAAAAACAGAAAAAGATAAACAGAAAGAATTAAAGGCTCTACACGAAGAGGTTATAGCAAAAATATTAAAGCGTAGTGGCGTGTCTAAAAAACTACTATACGAAGATGCTATAAGTCGCTTTATAAATGCAAATTTAGAACTGCTAACACCCGCAGAAATAGAAAAATATAAGGGAAAGGTTTTGTTGTTATGAAAAGACGGTAAACTATTATCACAAAAAGAGAAAAGGGGCTTTGAAGCCCTTTTTTTTATTTTTGTACACAACTATTTATCGTCATAATGTCCGTATGCAGATATTATTAGTACTGTATTATTTCTTTTTTATCATCGCTTTATATTCTTCTTTCGTCATCTTTGTGTCGTCATTAATAATGCCGTCAATCCTTTTAACGCCTAATGATAATAGTAGGTCCAACGCTTTTTTGATGGTTTCATTTCTACCATCATATTCTATTTTTTGTACACAACCTCTGCCCAGTCGATGATTTCTTTTGCTCTTAATAATCCTAACTGAACAATTTCATAGGCTAAATTGCCATCTTCACATATTTAGGGTCGGAGTACTACTCGCCTCTTTTCCCTGCTTTCTCTGATAGTATCGTTTTTGCGTTTTGTAAGTAACGCCTTGCCTCTGATATGGGGTCTTTCTCTACTTTTGCCATAATGAATTAATTGTTTTAGCAAAATTAATAAATATTTATAATATGTTTTATCTCTGTTTGTTAAAAAAACGCCTTAACACATACCCTCTAACGATGGAAATGAGGGTAAAATAAAGTGTTATCATAAAGTTCTGCCCCCCAGAACTCACTACCCCTACCATCGGTAAGATTTATATAGATAGAAAAAAAGAATAACAAAGGTTGTTCAAAAACATTTTTTACTTTCAATCAAATTGATTAACTTTGTAATTCTTTTGGTATTAACAATGATGTTTATTGCCAAAGTATATATGTTGATTTGAAAAAATATTTTTAATATGAGTGGCGGATTATATTCAATGGAGGGAAAGGATTTTGACCAAACCCTTGATTTGACGAAAGTTAAGCCTTATGGCGATACGATGAATGATGGTAAAACACAGTTAAGTTTTACATTGCCAGTACCCGCTGGCGACGAGGCTGTGGAGGCAGCCAAGCAACTTCTAAAAAAGATGGGATTTGAGAATCCTCAGGTGGTTTTTCATAGAGAATTAACCGAAGGATATACTTTTTTTAATTGCTATGGTTCGTGTACACATAATGTAGATTTCACTTCCATACATGTGCCAAAAGTTGAAAGTAGTGTAATGGACATGCACGAATGTGATGAATTTATACGAGAAAAAATAGGACGTAAGATAGTGATACTTGGAGCATCTACTGGCACTGACGCACATACGGTGGGCATTGATGCTATTATGAATATGAAGGGATATGCAGGACATTATGGACTTGAAAGATATGATATGATAGAGGCTATCAATATGGGAAGTCAGGTCGAAAATGAGGATTTTATAGCAAAAGCAATAGAGGTTAAGGCAGATGCACTGCTTGTCTCACAGACGGTTACTCAAAAAGATGTTCATATAAAAAATTTGATAAATCTTGTAGAACTATTGGAAGCCGAAGGATTACGCCATAAGGTGATTCTTGTGTGTGGCGGTCCTCGTATATCGCATGAACTTGCCAAAGAGTTGGGGTATGATGCTGGTTTTGGTGCTAATACTTATGCTGATGATGTGTCGTCTTATATCGCCCAAGAACTGGATACAAGAATGAACGGACAATAGTCAGGTTTTTTTGTAAAAATCATTTAATAAATTATACTGTTATGGAAAAAAAAGAGATGAGAGAGATAATAGCCAAACGATGTGCTTTGGAACTTAAAGATGGATATGTCGTTAATCTCGGAATAGGGTTGCCTACTATGATACCAAACTATCTACCTGACGGAGTTAGTGTGATTTTGCAGTCTGAAAATGGGTTGCTTGGTTTAGGACCAACGCCCCCACAAGGAGAGGAGAATAAGTATCTTACTAATGCAGGAGGTGGCTTCATTTCGGTGGTCAAAGGCGGTTCGATTTTCGACACGGCTACATCTTTTGGTATAATCAGAGGAGGGCATGTTGATGTTACAATATTGGGTGCTTTGCAGGTTGACCAAGAGGGTAATTTAGCCAACTGGGCTATACCTGACGGTAAAACACCGGGAATGGGCGGTGCAATGGATTTGTTGGTCGGTGCTAAAAGAGTTATTTTGGCTATGGAGCATACGGCAAAAGGCAATCCTAAAATTATGAAAAAATGCTCGTTGCCACTGACGGCTTCTAATGAAGTAGATATGATAGTAACAGAACTTGGAGTGATGGAGATAACGCCAAAAGGGATTGTATTGACAGAAATAAATCCTAATTTCACGCCAGAAGAGGTTCAATCACAGACCGATGCAGAATTAATAATAGCATCAAATCTTAAAAAAATGTTTTAAATATTAATAATAAAAAAATACAATATTATGTTAAAGTTAGGAGATAAATATACTCATAAATTTTCTTATACACAAGAAGATGTAGAATTGTTTGCAAAGGTAACTGGTGATAATAATCCTATTCATGTTGATGCTGAATTTGCAAAAAATACACCTTTTGGGCGACCAATAATGCACGGATTCTTGTCTTCTGCCGTTTTTTCAACTGTTTTTGGCACTCTTTTCCCAGGACAAGGAACTATATATATGTCGCAGGAGATGAAATTTAAAGCACCTATGTTTGTAGATACCGAATATATTGCAGAGTTTGAGGTGATTAACCATAATGCTGAAAAACATTCAGGTATTATATCTTGTAAGGTAGTTGACCCTGACGGTAAAGTAGCTATCACCGGCGAGGCAATGTTGAAGCACTTTACTCAATTCTAACAACCTTTTTGTCGGTTTTTTATAAAGTTCGAGAGTCAGTACTATATACAACTCTTGAACTTTTTTGTCGTATTGAATTATTTTAGTTATATTTGTCACTATAAAATCAAATAATAGAATAAATATTACTTTAGTAGCTATAAAAATATGATTGTATGGCAGGACTTACCTTAAAACAGCGTTATGATAATATTATAAAATGGTTTGTTGATAATAAAGGCAGACAAGAGACGGAATTGAATTATACTACGCCTTTTGAGTTGTTGGTTGCAGTCATATTGTCGGCTCAGTGTACCGACAAAAGGGTTAATATGGTTACGCCAAATCTTTTTGCTCAATATAAAGATATTGAAAGTATGGCAAATGCTACATACGAAGAGGTTTTTGAGGCTATAAAGTCGATATCGTATCCAAATAGTAAGTCTAAATATCTTGTGGATACGGCACGAATACTTCTTGCAGATTACAATGGTCAGATACCCTCTGATACAGCCGAAATGCAAAAATTGTCAGGTGTTGGTCGTAAGACGGCTAATGTAATAGCATCTGTTTTGTATAATCAGCCAAAGATGGCGGTAGATACGCATGTCTTTCGTGTAGCACGGCGCTTGGGTCTATCAAGAGGTAATACACCTCTGAAAGTAGAAAATGATCTGACAAAATATATTCCCAAAGAACATATCGCAGATGCCCATCATTGGTTGATATTACATGGTAGGTATATATGCGATGCTCGCAAGCCCAAATGCGATGATTGTGGCATAGAGGCTTGGTGTAAACATAAGGGCAATTAATTATAATATTGCCCTAAATAAGGTTTATTTATTCTGCAAAGTTTTTGAAGCCCTTGCCTATAACCTCCGAACTATCCATCACATTGACAAATGCTTGGCTATCTATTTCGTGAGCCCTATCTTTTAGCCTTACATATTCTCTACGGGTGATACTGGTGTATATAACATCTCGCTCGATACCGTTGTAGAGACCGACTCCTTTGAGTATTGTTCCGCCACGCCCAAGTTCATTTATAATCATTTGACGCATTGGTTCTACTTTTGTAGTGATTATAAAGACAGTCTTATTTGACTTAAATCCTTCTATCACAAAGTCAATGATTTTGCCTTCTACGAATATTAGGAAGATAGAGTAGAAAGGTAGTCGAAGTTCGCCAAAAGCAATCAGCGTTGATAGAGTAATAAACATATCGACTGCCATTACTAATTTTCCTAATGATATTTTTGTGTATTTATTAAGTATCATTGCTATTATATCGCTACCACCAGAAGTTGCTCCCGATTTGAATATTAGACCGATAGCGATACCATAGACCAGCCCTCCCACGAGAGTGTTGAGGAAGTAGTCTGGTACAAACATAAGTCCTTCAGCGTTAGGTTCTTTTAGCATTCCATTGTGAATGATAGGGTCGTAGCCCCAAAAAGACTCAAATATCCATACAAAAAAGAGAATAAGAAATGTAGATACGATAGTCTTAATCCCGAAGCGAGGACCTAAAATAAGTGTCCCAATCAAGAGTAGGGGTATGTCCATCATAAAGGCGTAATAACTGATTTTCCACGGCATAATGGTATTGAATACATTTGCCAGACCGTACGTGCCTCCCGGTGCCAAACGGTACGGATTGACTATCATCACATCTCCTGCGGCAAATATTAGTGAACCTAATACTATAAAGCCATAGGCAATAAACCACTCTCTTGAAAATAACTTCTCTTCTTTTGCTTTTAACATAAAAAAATATCGTGTTTTAAAATTGAGTGCAAAGATAATCAAAAAAGATATACAACTGTTGAGCATTGATGAAATATTTACTATCTTTGCTTTCTGTTTTGGTATATGATATACTGTCGGTTATTCGTTGTGCCATAAAAAGAGATATTTATTAAACAAAAATCAAATTTAATATGATGAAAAAAATTTTATTATTAACCATTATTGGTGTTTTAGGTTGTAGCACTGTCAAGGCTGATGAAGGTATGTGGCTTTTGTCGCTGATAGGCAAAAATTATGAACAGATGAAAAGTCAAGGCTTTAAACTTACGGCAGAAGATATTTACAATGTCAATAAAAGTTGTCTCAAAGATGCTGTTGTAGGGCTAGGTAAGGCGAATTCCCCATTTTGGCACTTCTGTACTGGCGAATTGGTTTCTGGTGATGGTATATTCACTACTAACCATCACTGTGGTTTTGGTATGATACAATCGCACTCGTCTGTTGAACATGACTATTTGAGAGATGGTTTCTGGGCTTATAAACTTGCAGACGAATTGCCAAACGAAGGTATTACGGCACAGATATTGGTAAAGATAGAAGATGTTACAGACAAAGTCAAGCAACATCTAAACGATGAGATGAGCGAAGGAAGGCGTAACTTTGTGGCTGACTCTATTGGTCGTATCATTGCTGATGAGGTAGAGAATATCACAGAAAATGATGTACAAGTGATTGATATGTTCAATGGCAATCAATTTTTGCTTTTTGAGTATAAAACATACAAAGATATTCGTTTGGTAGGAGCACCGCCACAGTCGATGGGTAAATTTGGTGGTGATACCGACAACTGGGAGTGGCCTCGACATACTGCCGACTTCTCTATGTTTAGAATTTATACCGACAAAAATGGTAATCCGGCAGAATATTCGGCAGATAATATTCCTTTGCGTCCAAAATACTTCTTTCCAATTAATATCAAAGGGGTAAAAGATGGCGACTTTGCTATGGTAATGGGCTTTCCAGGTACTACCGATAGATTTCTTACATCTTATGGACTTGATGAGACGATGAATATACAAAACCGTTTGGTTTATAACATCAGAAGCGTGAAAATCAATACTTTGCGTGAAAAAATGGCAGAAAGTCAAAAGACTCGCATTCAGTATGCCTCTAAATACGCCTCTTGTTCAAACTACTGGAAATATACTTTGCAACAAAACAAGGCATTGCGTAGGCTAAATACTCGTCTTAATAAAGAGAAAATAGAAAAAGAGTATCAGAACTGGGCAAACCAACAAGCGGATAAAAAATATAGTAGTGTTCTTAAAGAAATCAAAGAGGGTTTTGAGGCACGAAAAGACCTCCGTTCTGCCAAGGTTTATATCAGTCAAGGAATATTTAGTGGACCAGATATGATTATGTTTGCATATCAGGTTTACAACTCTTTGGAGCAGATTCAGAAGATGACTGACGATACAAAACGCAAACAAGTAATAGAACGACTACAAAATGGTTCTATCAAGTTGTTCTACAAAGACTTTAATCCAGAAGTGGAGCAGTTACTCATAGCAAATCTGTTTGATTATACATATAAAAATATGGATTCAAAATATTATCCATCATTTTTTACAGATGTATTAGGTAAAAAATATAAAGGCAATGCGAAAAAATATGCCTCTATGCTTATGAAAAAATCTATCTTCGCCTCACAGGATAAATTAATCAAAGCGTTGAACAAAGGTAATATGAATGCTATTGCCAACGACCCAGCGGTGGAGGCTGCCCGCAGTGCTATCGAACAATATCGTAATATCTCTAAACAGACTGCCCAAAGTGATGAGGCAATAGAGAGAGGCAACAGGTTGTTTGTCAAAGGACTGTTGGCTATCAACAAAGATAAATTGATTGCACCAGATGCAAACTCTACTATCCGTATCACTTATGGTAATATTGGCGGTTATGAGCCAAGAGATGGGGTGGAATATAGTTTCTATACAACGCTCGATGGAGTGATGCAGAAAGAAGACCCTACAAGTACAGAATTTATTGTACCAGAAAGACTTAAAGAGTTGTATCGTGCCAAAGATTTCGGTCCTTATGCCGACAAAGATGGCAATTTGCCTACCTGCTTTATCTCCAACAACGATATTACTGGCGGGAACTCGGGTTCACCCGTCCTTGATGCAGAAGGAAATCTTATTGGGCTTGCTTTTGATGGTAATTCGGAGGCTATGAGTGGCGATATTGATTTTGAGGAGAACCTACAACGATGCATCAATCTTGACGTGCGTTATATGTTATTTATTATCGATAAATTTGCAGGGGCTACTAATCTTCTTAAAGAGATGAAAATAGTCAAATAATTTATTTCATATTGATACAAACGAAAGATTGACACAACTAAAAAAAAATGCAACATTTTATGGTTTCTGTCGTCTTAATATTGTATTTTCACAGAAAATAGTGTTTATAATTTTTAATATAATTAATAAATAAAAAAAACAAACAAGATGAAAAAAGTATTATTAGTTGCCGTTATGGCATTGGTTGGGTGTTTTGTAAGTGCTAATGCACAAGGTTTAATTCTCAAAGTAGGTGGTAACTTAAATAGTTATACTGCCGACCTTGAATCAGCTAAAACTGATATGAATAAATCTATTTTAGGGTTTCACGTTGGTGCTGGTTATGAAATAGGTATCATAGAGTATTTTGCTATTGAGCCGGGCGTATTGTTTGATACTCGTGGCTTTAAATCTGAAATGAATGTAGGAAGTGTTTCGACTAAAATGACCGAAAATATCTATTCTATAACTATTCCTGTGGCATTGAAAGGTAAATTTCCTATTTCAGATGACTTCAAAATTTTTGCAGGATTAGCTCCTTTTGCCAATATAGGTCTTGTAGGAAATAAAAAGTTTGATACGGAATTGGGCGATTTGTCTATCGATAAGAAGCCCGAAGAATTTAAGTTTGGTAATGAGTTTGGAGACAAAAATCGAATCAATTATGGACTCAATTTTAATGCGGGTGTAGAGTACTCTAAAATGTCGGTAAGCGTGGGCTACGATATGATGATGTCAGATGGTATCAATCAAGGAGATATAAAAGGAACTATCAAAGACTTCAAGCCTCGCTACAATGCTTTGAAAATCACTTTGGGTTATAGACTATAATTTTATATATCTATTATTTTAAGAAGGGGTTTTGTCATGTTTGGCGAAGCCCTTTTGTTTTGTAAAAAATGGATTAGATTTTTTTTGAAAGTTATAGTTTTTTGCGAATAAGCGTTAATCCATCTCTGATAGGCATTATTATTTGCTCTATGTCATCTCTTTGTGCAATATGGTCGTTGAACTCTATAATGGCTTTTGTTTGGTGGTCATTTTTTGCTGGGGGCTCCATCACTTTTCCGCTCCACAAAGTGTTGTCGGCAACAATCAATCCTTTGTCTGAAAGGGATTCTAATGTTAGTTGCAGATACTCCATATAGTATCTTTTGTTGCCATCGATAAATATCATATCATACATTTTGTTGAGTGTTGGTACTATTTGCAGTGCATCGCCAATATGTAGAGTGATTTTGTTGGCGTATGGCGATTTGGCAAAATTGTCCAAGATAAACTCTTCCAACTCATCATCTATCTCTATGGTGTCGATGTGTCCGTCTATGCCGAGCGACTCGGCAAGAGATAGAGTGGCGTATCCCGAAAAAGTGCCTATTTCAAGGATATTCTGTGGCTGTATCAGTTTTGCCAACATTTTCAGTATTCGTCCTTGATAGTGTCCACTTTGCATTCTGGGATTTATCATTCTGACCGAAGTACGCCGAGAGAGTTCTTTGAGGTATTGTGGTTCTTTTTCTGTGTGTTGTAGTATATAATCTTCGATGTTCATTGTTGTGGTTGTTTTTTTGTGAAAAAAATAATGTTTTTTAGTCTATTATTACGAAGTAAATATAAACATATTTTTTAGGGGTATCTCTTCTTAATAGAAAAAGAGATTTCACATAAAACAACGGAAATCTCCTTATATATACGACTGTTTGTCTGCCTAATCAGACTTGGTATGAACTATTTTTTTAGAGGTTCAGATTCAAATGTTGCGAATGATACAAAACGATTTTTTTCTTTTCGCCCAATTTCTAAATATCCCTCTTTTGTGATACGAAACTCTTTGGTCTTTTTCAATACATTTAGTACCTGGCTATCTATGACGGTTACTTTTTTGCTTTTGCACTTTTTTTTCTTTTTCTCTATTTTAGAAAATGTTAGTCTCCAACGCTTTAAGTTCCAATTGTATCGTGCCGAGAATTTTGCACACGAGGCATTTCCTTCCACCACTCGTCTTCTTCGCTTGTTTACACTCATCACAAAATATGGTTGGTTAGGCAGATTATCTGGCAGGTCTTTGTTGTTTAATTTTATAAGTTTCCATTTTTTGTTGGGCAGTACATATTGCTCGTATGTTAGTTCAGCCTGTGTAGGCTCATAGTCGTATGTGACCTTTTGAACCTTAAATGATACAGGCACAATAGCAAATCCGGTAACAGCCTTTCCGTTTTGTGTGGCGGGTAACCATAAAGGCATTTTCTTCACGGCTTCGATGGCGGCTTGGTTACACTCTGGCGTTAGACCTTGCTGTATGTTAGGACTTTTGATATTTCCCTCTTTATCGACAAAAAACCGTACTATCACTCGTCCGCTAACGCCGTTGTCTATAGCACTTTGAGGCACTACTAATACCGAGTCGATAAACCTATACATCTCTTGTTCGCCACCGTTATATTTTGGGGGAATGATTTGAGACGAACTAAATACTGTTCCATTGCTATCGCCCTCATTGTTTTGAGCAAAAAGTGTTGAAGCAACTATTGTCATTATAAAAACTAATGATGTTCTAAAAATTTTTCTCATAAGATATTGTATTTTATAGATTATAGAAATAAATTGATTGCTATTGCTGTGTTATTGGCTCAGAAACTTGATATTTGAAGACATCTAAAACTAATGTCTCATTGATGGCACTGACAAAATAGTCAGAAAGAGACGAACTCATCTGTTGGTCGAGGCTTTCTATGGCTCTATTGATGGTCTCGGCTTTGATATATATGGTGTTTGCTACAAGTTTTTCTGTGCCTTTATCTTCGTTGATAGTAACGAGCATTACCTTTGCTTTCCACCACTTGTCGTCTGTATCTACATCGGAGTCTATCAACTCGTGAATTTTAATTTTTTTGATACTTGCCACTACAAACTCGCCCGTTAGCATTGGCTCTATCTCTTCGGTGATACGCTCTTCGGCTTCTGTAAAACTCAACGCATCGACCAAATATAGTTCGCTGACCCTTGTTAGAAGTCCATCGTCTCCCGCTTTATCATAGTTTACTTTACATTCAAACCAATTATTCATAGTAATAGTTTAGATTTTTCTTTTTGTTAATACGACAAAGTTACAAAAAAAATATATTCAACCAAACAAATTGAGTTATCTTTGTGAAATATTTATAAAAAAAAAGATATAGATGACCATATTTTATTCGCCCAATATTTTAGAAAATTCTGTTTTGTCAGAGGAAGAGTCGTATCATTGCACGAAAGTTTTGCGTATGAAAATCGGCGACCTAATAGAGATAATAGATGGTAAAGGGACGCTCTACAAAGCCAAAATTGTTTTGCCTCACCACAAGCATACACAAGTTGATATATTGGAGTCTTGCCCAGGGTTTGGTATGTCACCATATCGGTTGCATTTGGCGGTTGCTCCTACAAAAAGTATTGATAGGTTTGAGTGGTTGGTAGAAAAAGCCGTAGAGATAGGCGTTTGGCGTATCACTCCGCTCGATTGTCGTTATTCCGAACGCCATAGGATAAATGTCGATAGGGTAGAGCGAGTAGTAATTGCTGCAGCCAAACAATCGCTCAAAGCCTATGTTCCTCAGATAGATGCTATGACAAGTTTTGAGGATTTTATGAACCAGTCGCACTATAAACAGCGATTCATCGCACATTGCCACCAGACAAGCAAAGAGGCACTGCATCGTATCTGTAAGCCACATAGAGATACGGTGGTTATGATAGGTGCAGAGGGCGATTTCTCGATAGAGGAGGTTGCTGTTGCAGAGCAAAATGGCTTTGTCTCTGTGTCGTTGTCAGAGAGTAGGCTTAGGACAGAGACGGCAGGAGTGGTCGCTACAAATATTGTTGCCTTACAACTCAATGGTTAAGTGGTAGTTGGCTGATTGTTTTTATTCTGTTATAAAAAAAATCGTATATTTGTCGTTTCTAATGTTTAGAGAAATTATTATAATCAAAATATTTATTTTTATATGAAAAAATTATTTATCGTAGCTATGACAGCACTAACAATGTTTTCGTGTGCGGATAAGGGTAATGACCCTAAAACTCCGTCAATAGAAGATTTCAATTACAAGGTAGAAGAGTTTGACGATATGGGCATACTTCGTTATCGAGTGCCTAATATCGACTCATTGAGTAGGGGACAGAAAGAGTTGCTCTATTATCTAACCGAGGCTGCTTTGCAAGGCAGAGATATTATTTTTGACCAAAACTGTGAGTATAATTTGCCTATCAGACGCACTTTGGAGGGGATATATACTAATGCTGAAGACAAATCGTCTGATAATTACAAAGCTTTGGAGTTGTATCTTAAAAAGATGTGGGTATCAAATGGTATTCATCATCACTATTCAGGTGATAAATTTGTGCCAAAATTCACAAAAGAGTATTTTATAGATGAGGGTAGAAAATTATCGGATGACCAACTAAAACTGAAAGAGGGAGAGTCTATTGACCAATTTTTGGAGTTGCTAACGCATGTTATCTTTGATGCCGACAAGTTAAAAAAGCGAACCAATCAGGCTTCTGGCGTAGATTTGATAACAACATCGGCAGGAAACTATTATCAACGAGGTATCACGCAGAGCGAGGCAGAGGATTTTTATGCTAAAATGAAAAATCCTAATGACCAAGAGCCAGTTATGTATGGTCTAAACTCTAAACTAGTGAAAAAAGATGGCGTTATATCTGAATCGGTATATCGTGTTGGCGGACTATATTCAAAAGCACTAGAAAAAGTAGTTTTTTGGTTAGAAAAAGCCTCTGCTGTTGCCGAGAATAAGGCTCAAAAAGATGTTATAGACCAATTGATTACATATTATAATAGTGGTAGTCTAAAAGATTTTGATGCTTATTCTATTCTTTGGGTAAACGACACTGCCTCGCAGATTGATTTTGTTAATGGATTTACAGAGAGTTATGGCGACCCTTTGGGTATGAAGGGTAGTTGGGAGTCGTTGGTGAACTTCAAAAACCTTGAAGCCACAAAGCGAACAGAGATTATTAGCGGTCAGGCTCAATGGTTTGAACAGAATGCTCCTACCGAGAAGCGTTTCAAGAAAGATAATGTAAAGGGCATTACAGCCAAGGTTATCACAGCAGCAATATTGGCAGGAGATTGTTATCCTACCACACCGATAGGAATCAATCTTCCAAATTCCAATTGGATAAGAGCAGAACACGGTTCTAAATCGGTAACAATAGAGAATATCACAGAGGCTTACGATGAGGCATCTAAAGGCAACGGATTCGCCGAAGAGTTCTATTTTGGCACAGACGAAGTGGAACTTGTCAGGAAGTACTCTAATCAGACGGGCAATCTACACACCGACCTGCATGAGTGTTTAGGACACGCATCGGGTAAACTATTACAAGGTGTCGATCCAGATGCTCTAAAAGCATATGGCTCATCTATTGAAGAGGCTCGAGCCGACCTTTTTGCTCTATATTTTATGGGAGACCCAAAGATGGTAGATTTAGGACTTCTACCTGATACAAATGCTTATAAAGCAGAGTATTATACATATCTTACTAATGGGTTGATGACACAATTGACTCGTATCGTCCCAGGAGATGATATTGAAGAGGCACATATGAGAAATCGTCAGTTGATAGCACAATGGGTTTTAGAAAAATCAAAAGATGATAGGGCAGTAGAGATGATAGAAAGAGATGGTAAGCACTTTGTGAAGGTCAATGATTATAAAAAAATCAAACAGCATTTTGGCGAATTGTTGAGTCTTATTCAGACTATCAAATCGACAGGCGATTATCAAAGGGCTCACGATTTGGTGGAGACCTACGGTGTCAAAGTAGATAAAGCCCTTAACTCCGAAGTTAGAGACAGATATAATAATCTAAACATTAAGCCATACAAAGGCTTTGTCAATCCTGTATATACTGCGGTCTTCGACAAAGAAGGTAAATTTATCGATATAAATGTAGATTACACCGAGGGTTTTGCTGAACAACACCTACGCTATTCAAAAGATTATTCGAATTTAGATTAAGAGCCTATTATTTAAGGGTTTTGAAATACTCTTAACTAAAAGCACACAATATAATTATTAGTGATTAATTGTGAATGATAGATTCACAACGAACAAAAGCGGTCATCGTCCCTCAAAGACGATGGCTGTTTTTTTATGATAAATAGTTAATGATGAATTCTTAATTTGCTTCTATTTTTGTGTCAAGAAAAAAAATGAAGTGGGTTTGGGGCAATGCCAAAATATAATGATAAATGATAAATGATAATAACCATTAATCCCTAAAAAACGTCTTATAATTGCCCTGCCTCCACCAATTTTATGATTCTTTCTACAATATCATCTTCCTCTTTTGAGCCATAACGACTTTTGAGGTCGCCTCCGACTACCAAAGCAAATATCTGCCAAAAACCAGCAGTAAAAGAGCCCCTGTATGATTTTATTAACTCATAGGAGGTGAAGGAGGTCTCTCTTTCGATGAGCCTTATTAGGAGTTTACCTTGGTTGAGTGTCAATTGTTTGAATAGTGCTTCGTTTTCGTTGTATATCTGTTTTTCGAGTCGTTTCATATAGGTGTTACGAGCTTTTTTGTCAGGCAACTTCATTAGTTCATTGTTGGTCTTTTCTATTATTGCTCTTATATATTTGCATAGAGGTATCACTCGTTTGACATCTCTCACCGTTCGCCAATAAAATTTCTCTTGTCGCTTGTTTTTGAATTTCAATGGTGGATAACACAAATATGTGGGCAATTCAAAATATGGCATTGTGTCGCCATCTATTACTACTTTCCATGTGATAGAACCCATGTTATCGGAAGTGTTTTGAGCCACTGATTTGCCCACCCCAATTGACATTAGTAATATTAATATTATAGTTAGTTTAATTTTCATTTTTCAAAAATAACATTTTCTACTGATTAGTTAGACAATTATTCGGCAGGTTGGTTTAAATTTTAATGTTTAATGATAAAAAATTAATTATTAATTTTGCAGTGCATTTTTTTCTTTGTTATTATGGATATTATTATAGACAAACTCACTGAATACTTTAACCTTGTGGCAGGATATTTTTTTGATGGAGGACGAAGGGTAAACATAATCTATCTATCCTCATCTCTAATTTTAGCCTATTATGTCTTTTACAAAAGTCGAAGAGAGGACTCTTTTTGGCGTTTTGTTTTCAACAGAAAAGTATGGTTAGGCTCTTCTGCTTTGGTCGATTACAAGATATTTCTTTTCAACGGAGTGGTCAAATTATTACTTATAGTTCCGTACCTATATTTGGGTCTTTTGCTATCTTTCAATATATATGAATGGTTAATTGCCAGATATGATTATATCTCCGCCCCTATGTCTAACAATACAACAATCATACTATATACCTTCACTCTTACTGTGGCGAATGATTTTTTTGCATTTTTGACGCATTGGGCTATGCACAAAATACCATTTTTGTGGGAATTTCATAAAACGCACCATTCGGCGACACGCATGAACCCTATGACACAATACAGGCTACACCCCATAGAACTAATAATCAACAATATCATAGGCACATTTGCATTCGGCACAATCACAGGGGTGTTTAGTTACCTATCAATGGGTAATATTAGCAAATGGGAATTTTTAGGGGCAAATGTATTTAGTGTTATTTTTTTCGTTTGTGGAGCGAACCTTCGCCACTCACACATACGACTTCGATATTTTAAGTGGTTAGAACATATCTTCATCAGCCCTCTACAACATCAGATTCATCACAGCCGTGCCTCTATCCACTGGAACAAGAATTTCGGTTCTCATCTGGCTCTTTGGGATTGGCTCTTTGGGACACTCCATCTTTCAGACAAAGAGGAGACTTTATCATTTGGATTGGGGGGAAAAGATGATATTAATTATCGTTCTTTTTTACAAAACATCTTACGACCTATTATGGCAAACCTCCAAAGAGTATTTGATATATTTATAAAATAGATTAATTGCCACACGCAGGGCAGATGCCTTTTAACACAAAATTAATACTCGACAAATGGTATCTATTGGGCAATGATACAGGCGGTATTTTAAGGCTTGTCAAACAAAAAGTATTTTGACATTGTTCGCAGTGAAAATGTGGATGCAACTCATCAATATTCAAACAACAATTGTTTCCACACATAGAATATTTCACCGACCCAGAGCCATCATCGATGGTATGTATCAGGTGATTCTGCTGAAAAAGAGTTAGTGTCCTAAAAATTGTTGATTTATCCACCGTTTTTAGAATATCTTCAAGTGATGATAACGAAAAGACTCTATTGATTTTCTGTATCTCTCTATAAATAAGCACTCTAACAGCCGTTGGTTTGATGTTATGTTGTTCTAAAATATCATCTATATCCATTTTTCTTCTATTAAATATCTGCAAAGATAATAAAATTTAATCGTCAAAGAGTTTATTATCTCACAAAATAATTTTCGTATGTATAGATAAATTCATTAAATATATTATTACAATATTAATGAACAAAATAAAATAATTACCTTTGTCTTCCGATAATAAATAATTATCTTTTTCCTAATAATCACAAAACATATTTTTATCACTATGCAAAGAAAAACAATTGGTATTTATGACAGACTACCACTTTTGCAGACACTACCGCTCAGTTTTCAACATTTAGCGGCTATGTTTGGAGCAACGATTTTAGTTCCTATTTTAGTGGGGGTCAATCCTGCGATTGCCCTATTGATGAACGGCATTGGCACACTGTTATATTCGTGGATAACAAAAGGCGGTATTCCTGCCTATCTAGGGTCAAGTTTTGCTTTCATCGCCCCCATCCTACTTATCAGCAGTTCTTATGGTGGGTTCGCTCATGCTCAAACAGGCTTCATCGCCTTTGGGCTATTTTTTATTATCATCTCGTTTGTAGTCAAAAAATGGGGTGTCAAATGGATTGATATAGCAATGCCTCCTGCCGTGATGGCAGCGGTGGTCGCTATCATAGGATTAGAGTTAGCACCAATAGCGGTACAACAGGCTGGTCTTGCCCCTTGGCCAACAAAAGTTGACGAAGTAGTGAAACCTTTTGTGATGGACAGCGACACAGTCATTGTTTCGATGTTTACACTCTTGGTAGGTATATTAGGCACGGTGTTGTTTAGAGGTTTTCTCAAAGTAATACCTATTCTCATTGCTGTCATTGCTGGTTATACATTGGCATTCGCCAAAGGAATGGTGGACACTCAAGCCATTAGCAAAGCCTCTTGGTTTGCCCTGCCACACTTTCAAGCCCCTGTGTACGATCCAAAAGCTATTTTAATTATCCTTCCAGCCTGTCTGGTTGTATTGGCAGAACATATTAGCCACCTTATTGTTACAGGCAAAGTTACCGATAGCGACTTAATGACTAAACCGGGTTTACATCGTTCTTTGCTCGGCGATGGGCTGTCTAATCTTTTATCTGGTTTTACCGGTTCGCCTCCAAATACTACCTACGGAGAGAATATTGGCGTGATGGCTATCACTCGTGTTTATTCAGTGTGGGTCATTCGTGGTGCGGCCATTATGGCAATAGCCTTCTCGTGTATCGGAAAAGTAGCGGCGGCTATTTCGAGCATTCCCCCAGCCGTGATGGGTGGAGTTACTATATTACTTTATGGAGTGATAGCAGTACAAGGCTTACGCATTTTGGTAGAACAGAAAGTAGATTTCAGCAAAAACACCAATATGGTGCTTGGAGCTATCACTTTTGTAACAGGCGTTAGCGGTGCAAGTATTATGATAGGTTCAGTCGAATTAAGAGGAATGGCTCTTGCTGCCATAACAGGAACAGTGCTTTCGCTCTTCTTTTGGATACTTCGTAAAACAAAATTGATGAACGAAGATTGATTTTTCTTATCATAAAAAAAAACAGAGAAACAGCCAAGTATTATTAGGCTGTTTTTTTTATAACAATAATTACTACAAAATTTGTATCTTTGCACTTTGCAAACAAATTTCATAACTATTTGTCAATAACAATAAACAATGAAGCAATTTCCAGAGCATAAAGGACTAAACCTATCAGAAACAAATAAAGAGATACTCAATTTTTGGGCAGAAAACAACATATTTGACCGTTCAATATCCGAACGGCAAGGCAATCAGTCGTTTGTATTCTACGAAGGACCACCCTCTGCTAATGGTATGCCGGGCATACATCATGTGATGGCTCGAACCATCAAAGATGTCTTTTGTCGATATAAGACGATGCAAGGCTATCAAGTCAAAAGAAAAGCAGGGTGGGACACTCACGGACTACCTGTGGAACTTGGGGTTGAAAAACTACTGGGCATAACCAAAGAGGATATTGGAAAAAAAATCTCTGTCGATGAATACAACACAGCCTGTCGTACAGAGGTTATGAAATATACCCGTGAATGGGAAGAATTAACAAAGAAAATGGGATATTGGGTCGATATGAAAACCCCATATATAACATACGACAATAAATATATTGAAACCCTTTGGTATCTGCTCAAAAAACTCTATAACAAAGGACTTTTGTATAAAGGCTACACTATTCAGCCATACTCTCCTGCGGCAGGAACTGGGTTGAGTACACACGAACTCAATCAGCCCGGGGCATACAAAGATGTCAAAGACACCACTTGTATCGCACAATTTAAAGTAAAACAAACTACCGAACAGGCAAAAAGACTTTTTGATAAATTGCCACAAAAGACAGACAACCTCTACTTCCTTGCTTGGACAACTACGCCATGGACTTTGCCTTCAAACACGGCTCTCGCTGTAGGCGACAAGATAGAATATGTGGTCATAAAGGCTCAAAACCAATATACAAAAGAGCATTGCTATTTGGTCATAGGGAAGCCATTGTTGGAGAGGGTTATGGGCAAGAACGAATATGAAATATTAGATGTTTTTCAGGGAAAAGATATTGAAGGTATCGAATACGAGCAACTTTTTGATTGGGTCAATCCTATCATAGGCAATAGTAAACTAAACGCATTTAAGGTGATTTGTGGTGATTTTGTTACAACAGAAGATGGTACTGGAATAGTACATATTGCACCAACATTCGGTGCTGATGACGACAAAGTTGCCAAACAAAATAACATAGCACCATTATTTATGATTGACAAAAAGGGCGATTGCCGTCCAATGGTAGATTTTTCTGGTAAATATTTCAATATAAATGATTTGGACGATGACTTTGTAGAGAACAATATAAATATTGACGAGTATAAAAAATGGGCTGGGCGTTTTGTGAAAAATGCTTACGACACTACGCTAACAGAGTCTGATGCAACCCTCGATATAGATATCTGTGTCGAACTCAAACAGAGAGGACAAGCCTTTAAGATAGAGAAGCATACCCACAATTACCCACACTGTTGGCGTACTGATAAGCCGGTGCTATACTATCCCCTTGACTCTTGGTTTATTCGCACAACGGCTATCAAAGATGAACTTATTGCCCATAACAATACCATTAACTGGAAGCCTCTATCAACAGGCACTGGGCGTTTTGGCAAATGGCTTGAAAACTTACAAGATTGGAATTTGAGCCGTAGTCGTTACTGGGGGACACCACTACCTATATGGCGAACAGAAGATGGTAGTGAAGAACTTTGCATAGGCTCTATCAAAGAACTATTTGACGAGATAGAAAAGTCTATTAATATGGGATTTATGAAAGAAAATCCATACAAAAATTTCAAAGTAGGAGTTTATACCGCAGAGAACTATGCCCCTAAAAACATAGACCTACATAGACCTTATGTGGATGATATTGTGTTAGTCTCTCCATCGGGCAAACCTATGAAGCGAGAACTGGACCTTATAGATGTATGGTTCGATAGTGGAGCGATGCCTTATGCACAAGTACATTATCCGTTTGAATGTTCTTAGTTTCTATTGTCTATAGTCTATATATAGAAAAAAAATATTAATTTTGCTGTGCAAAAAGTTGCCCTTGTAGTTCAATGGATAGAACAAAAGTTTCCTAAACTTTAGATCAGAGTTCGATTCTCTGCGAGGGTACAAAGCCTTTTGAATACAAAAGGCTTTTTTTTATCCCCGATTCGCAAATTCATATCTTCCTCATCATCTATTGCTATTCGGTATAGCCTAATTATATTAATACATATAAACGCAACATAATCTTAATATATTTGGATTGAATATACCAAAAAAAAATTACGAGAGTAAAAAGATTGAATCTTATACCCTCGCAATAACTAATAAATTTTTTAAAATTACATTATGCTAATACTTTTACTAAATGATGTACAGTTTTGACCATACCCATTATAGATTTAGTATCTTCGTGTTCAACAACTTGGTTCATTTTATGTAATCCAAGTGCGTCTAAAGTGCGTTTTTGCACCTCAGGACAGTTGATTCTACTTCTGACTTGTTGTATCTTTATTTTTGCCATAAATTTCTTTCCTCCCTAAAATTAACCGTTAAACACTTTATTGACAGAGATACCACGATTTTGAGCAACTGTGGCTGGGTCTCTAAGGTCGTTTAGAGCCTCAAAAGTGGCTTTCACCAAGTTGTGAGGGTTAGACGAACCTTTCGATTTTGCCAATATGTCTGTGATACCAACACTTTCGAGGACGGCACGCATCGCACCACCTGCTTTCACGCCACTACCGGTTGAGGCTGGTTTCAAGATGATTCTTGCACCTCCAAAATGGGCTGTTGCTTCGTGTGGAATAGTACCTTTATGTACTGGCACTTTTATTAAGTTCTTACGGGCAGCGTCAGCACCTTTCTGCATAGCAGCAGCTACTTCTCCTGCTTTACCAAGGCCCCAACCTACCATGCCATTCTTATCGCCTACCACTACGATAGCAGCAAAACTGAACGCACGACCACCTTTAGTAACTTTGGTTACACGATTTACAGCAACAAGACGTTCTTCCATATGTGAGTCTCCTTCAACTCTTTCTCTATTTTTATATTCTGCCATAATTTTTTAAAATTTTAAACCATTTTTACGAGCAGCTTCAGCTAATTCCTTTATTCTGCCATGATATAAATAACCGCTGCGGTCAAATACCACAGTTTGTACTCCTGCCTCTTGGGCATTTTTAGCGATAAACTCGCCTACTTTTGCTGCTTGTTCTTTCTTATTCATCTTGTCTTTGATACTAAGAGATGAGGCGGCAGCAAGGGTCTTTCCTGCAACATCGTCAATTACTTGAGCATAAATTTGAGAGTTGCTCCTAAATACTGACAAACGAGGTTTCTCGGCTGTGCCAGATATTTTATGTCTGATATGAGCCTTAATTCTGGCTCTTCTTTCTATTTTTACTGTCATAATTTGCTAAATGATTTTAACGATTATTTGCTTGCAGTTTTACCCGCTTTTTTACGAATAACTTCACCTTGGAATAATACTCCTTTACCTTTATAAGGTTCTGGTTTACGGAACGAACGAATTTTAGCACAAATCTGTCCTAAAAGTTGATTGTCGGCACATTCAAGTGTGATAAGTGGGTTCTTGTTACGCTCTGTAACAGTGGTAACCTTAACCTCTTGTGGTAATTGTAGGTGGATATTATGTGAAAATCCTAACGAAAGTTCAAGTATTTGACCGTTGCTCGAAGCACGATAACCAACACCAACAAGTTCTAAAACTTTTGTGTAGCCTTCTGAAACTCCCTTAACCATATTTTGTATCAAAGCACGATATAGCCCGTGATAAGACCTTGTTTGTGGCAAGTCGTTAGAACGAGACAACGACACTTGTCCTTCTTCTACTTTAACCTCTATTTCTGATGCGACCTCTTGCGACAATTCGCCTTTGGGTCCTTTTACATTTACAACGCCATTGTCAACCTTAACGGTAACGCCTGTTGGAATGTTTACTGGTAATTTACCAATTCTTGACATAATAAAATTCTCCTATCAAATTAATAAACATAACACAATACTTCACCGCCAATCTCCATTGAGCGAGCCTCTTTGTCGGTCATAACACCTTTTGAGGTAGAAATAATAGCAATACCTAAACCATTGAGTACACGCGGCATATCTTTGTACCCAACATAACGACGAAGACCTGGAGTCGAAACTCGAACAATCTTCTTAATAGCGTTAACCTTGTTAACGGGATCATACTTCAAGGCAATCTTTATTAAGCCTTGTGGACCTTCATCTATAAACTTATAGTTTAAGATGTAGCCCTTTTCAAATAATACTTTTGTAATCTCTTTTTTGAGATTAGAAGCAGGAATTTCCACTACACGATGTTTCGCATTGGCGGCATTCCTTACCCTTGTTAAGTAATCTGCAATAGGGTCTGTCATAATAATTAATTTTAATTAACCCCCTCTCAGTGGGGCAATATTTAGTTAATAATAAAATACCTTTTGTGGTATATAGCGACATACTATATACTACTAAAAGAATGCAAAGGTAATAATAGTTTTTGTATTAGACAAATAAAAGTATCTATCAAACAGGCACTTCAAAATATTTTTACGAATATTTTAGTTATAAAAGTTCCACGAAAGCCCCATCTGTATTGTTGCCGGATTGATAGGATAATTTGGCATAAGCATAAATCCGTTACCTCCAAAACGATACATATTTAGATGTGAATACTGAACATAAATCCTTATGCGTTTGAGATGTATATTGAGATAAGCATTTAAGTCTGGGTAGTTGCCGATAAGCGTCTGATTCTGTAAGTAAAATTGCCCTGTAGAAGGCATATATGCGTTACCATAGTAAGCAGAATGATAGCGACCACTAACGCCAAACTGGACTGTCAGAATCTTTTTAAAAAATCGAGTAGAATAATATAAATTTGAATATATAGCGACTTCTGGCAAAGGCAAAATATCACTGTTTGATGATATTTGATACACGACAGTATTGTCAAAATGTAGGTTATGCAACCGCATATTTGCTTTAATATCTAACGCCACCACTTGTATATTTCCATCAAACTGAGCAGGGAGTGCTTTGTGGTCAAAATATAGAAATTGTTTTATATTTGCCACATTAAAACCCAATGAAATACCTGTTATTTTTGATTGAAACCTTCCGCCCACACGGGTATCTAAATAGTTTGAAAGGCTATTCTCCCATTTAAAATGGTTTGAAAAAAGGCGATACATATAAAAATCAGGGCTATAATACATTATTTTACCGTTCGCAGAGAGAGATATAGTATCGGCAAACAACTTAAAATTAGTCTCAATATTACCTCCAACAGCAAACTCACCTTTACAGAGTCCTACTACTCCTATTTGCCCATCAAACTTATATTTTATCACTTGTCCTTGTGTTTTAGAGAGTTTGCCCCCCACATATATCGTGTTGTCTATACGGTCAAAAAGGTTCTTGTCATCACTATATATAGTATTACGCAACAGTTCGTGTCTGACAAAAAAGGCGAGACCAAACCGAAGAAATGTATTAAACTTCTCGTCTAATGTAATGGCAAACGAGTTGTTCATCTCCTGATGTCTCACAGAGTCTTTTGTATATTTTTGAGAATAATAGGCGGTGTCGTAGTAGTTGTTGGCAAGAAGTTCTGTGTATCGTTTTTTTGCATTTTCGTATTTGAATGAGTGTATGAACGATGTTACAGGCACAAAGTCATAGATAGTTGAGTCTTTGGTTATTTGTCGCTCTTTATCAAATCCAAGACTGTATTTTTGATTGATAAAAAAAATGGCACTTTTATAAGTTGATGTTGCCTCTACTGACTCTGGTATATTCGTTTCGAGATAACTGTATTTCGATTTACTAGACAACTCCTCTACATTTTTGATACCTCCATTTTCTCTATTACGAAAATCATTGAAAATCACAGCACTATTAAACTCATATCTTTTACCATCAAAAGAAGAGAAAATCCCGCCATTGACCGCTCTTGCCACCTGATTGGGATATATTCCTCGACCAAGAGTAAAGTTGAATAAGCCACCTAAATTTAAATGCTTATTGAAGTTCATTGAGTATATTGCTCTAAAATCATCTTCTTCTTTGTAGCGAGGGAACGAAGTCTTGTATGTTAAGTTTGCGTAGGGAGATTTTGTATTATAAAAACGGATATTCTCAATATTAATAGCATAGGCATCATATGGATTTGATAGCAAAAAACTTGTTTTCTTCGTTCTATCAAAAAATGTTTTTGACTGTACGGGCGACCCCAGATTACCTGTCCACGAATTTGCGATAGAATATCTTGCTACGGCATTATTGTTAGGAAAATCCGCCACGATAGTATCCACATGTGTAGTGTCTGCTATAGCATATCGTTCGTCTATCGTCCAACATTTTACATCAGTAGGCTTTATTTTCGGTGCTTCTTCATTAGCTTGACTGCTCTTTTGGGGCATAGATATGCCTCCGCCGATATCTCCACTTTTTGGCGACAACCCTCCCAAACTTTTAATATCTTGTCCGTATGATATTAATATATTTGCAATTAATATAAAAAAAATAGTTGTTCGTTTCATTATTGCAAAATTACAAATAATTAATGTGTTGGAAATATTAAAACTGATTATTTTTATTAAATTATGATAAAAATAGAGTATTTAAGGTCTGTTTTATTGTTTTTCTTTTGGATATAAATATCAACAGCATAGATATAGCAAACATTATATAACCTAAATAGGATATGCGTATGCCCCATGGGTCATAATTGACAAGCATAATAGTTGTTTGGGCATCATCATCTATCTCATATTGATAAAAACGATAACCATTATGCTCAAAAACTTTATTCATACTTACTTGTGCCGTATCAACAGGATTTCCGCTACCATCATCAACTAATATCACACTTACATAATCTGACGGAGCCTTGCTTCCTGCATAATATTCAGTCTGACATGTCTTCAAACGAACGCCAAAATCTATTGGACACATCTTATAGTTATCTTTTTTGTCATGAAATGAGCGTTGCCATTGGATTGTAGAGATAGGCAAATACCCTTTTTTAGAAGTCATAAAAGAGATTAATGCTCCCAAAAGTATAACGACCAAAGATATATGAACAAACCACAAGGCAAATTTAGTTTTATGTAATTTTTGCCATAAAGCAACAAGAGAAAGGGTTGTCAAGATTGCCCACAACAATATAAACCACCACGAGTGATAAATAGAGTCTTGAGCAAAAGGTGTTCCCAGTCGGTCTTCTACTACTGTTGCAACCGCCATTACAATGACTAACAACCCTAATATTGCAAAAGCAACTCTTGGAATTAATTTTATACATTTACTCATCATCTACAATCTATCTTTTTAGGAAGACAAAGTTAATAAATAATTGATAACAAAAAATATCCACCGCTTTTTTTAATCATTCATAACTAATAATTTATCATTTTTTTTAGTTATGGAGTGATGAAGTTATAAGGTTATGGCATCACTTCATCACTAATCATTAAAAAAAGTTACTCCTACACCAATTATAATAGTTCCTAAAATGATATATATAGGAGAGATATTAAGCACTGCCACAAGCACTACCACTACCAGAGGTATTATGAGTAGTAGGTTTTTAGGTTTAGTCTTTTGTATCATTGATATTACTGGCATCATTATTAATGCTACTACCATAGGGCGTATGCCTTTGAATATAGCATTGATAGTATGGTTGTCTGGTTTTTGAGCCAACAATACACCGATAGTTAATATCGTAATAAACGAAGGTAGTGAGGCGGCTACTACACACACTATTGCTCCTCTCTTTTTGAAAAACATATTTCCTATCAAAATAGATATGTTCACAGCCAGTATGCCAGGAGATATTTGAGCAATAGCCAAATATTTGTGATAAGTGTTGCTATCTATCCACCCTTTTTTTGTTACAAGTTCGTTTTCTATGATAGAAATCATCGCATAACCGCCACCAAAGGTAAAAGCACCTATTTTTAGAAATGTCGTAAAGAGCCGTAGTAAGGTAGGGTTATTCATTTCACAAAGAATGTTCTATTGGTATTGTAGCATTTCGAGAGCCTTGTCTTCTTTGAGTCGCATCTCTTTTTGTTCTTCTTCAGAATGGTCGTTTTGTCCGCATAGGTGTAGTATGCCATGTATGATAACTCTTTTTAACTCTTGGTCGAAGGATACACCGTAGGCTTTTGCATTAGAAGATACGGTGTCTATAGATATAAAGATGTCGCCCGAAATGATATTCTCTTCTGTATAGTCGAATGTTATAATATCTGTAAAGTAGTCGTGATCAAGATATTGCCTATTGATTTCGATTATCTTTTTATCGTTGCAAAATAGATAGCCAATATCTCCAACCCTTTTGCCATACTCCAAAGCAACGGACTTAATCCATTTTGAAATTTTTCGTTTAAGAATTTTTGGCATTTGTGTGCCATCGCACAGATAATTTATCATTTTTGTAAAAAGATTTAAAGAATAAATATGTCGTCAGGATACTCTATATCAACTAAATATAAGCCATCGGCGGCGACCGAACTACCTGCCTTGCGTCTATCTTTTGCCGCCATTATTTGGCAGAAATCATCGATGGATATGCGTCCTTGACCCACTAAAAGTAGTGTGCCGACCGTGGCACGAACCATATCACGCAAAAATCTATTTGCTTTTATGGAAAAAACCCAACAACCATATTTTTTTTGCCATATTGCCTGTTCGATTTTACATATATTGGTTTTGTTGCTTGTGTGTAGTTTGGAAAAAGAAGTGAAGTCGTGTCTGCCAATCATCTTATTGGCGGCGAGATTCATCAAATCAAAATCTAATCTTTGATGATGTCTGTATGCTAACTCTTGGAGGAAAGGATTTTTGTCAAAATATAGATAATATTCATAACTGCGACTGATAGCCGAAAAACGAGCATGGGCATCGTCTTTGACGGCTACAATCTTGTTGATAGCAATATCTTTGGGTAAAAAACTATTTAGCCTGAACGGTAATTTTTCAATATCGATGTCTCTGTGGAGGTCGAAGTGTGCCACCATCTCTTTGGCATGGACGCCAGTGTCTGTCCGCCCTGCACCAGCAATAGGTACTCGCTCTCGTAGAACTACCGCCATAGCCTTCTCTATCATCTCTTGCACAGTCATAGCATTTGGCTGTATTTGCCAACCGCTATAATTTGTGCCTTTGTATGAAAGATATAAGAAGTACCGCATCGTGGAGGTCTATTTTTTATCTTGTCTGATAAGATATTCGGCTATCTGAATGGCATTGAGCGCCGCACCCTTTCGTATTTGGTCAGAGACAGACCAAAAAGATAAGCCGTTGTCGTTGGCTAAATCTTTTCGTATTCTACCAACATAGACAGGGTTTTTACCGGCGACAAAAAGAGGCATTGGATATTGCAGGTTAGAGGTGTTATCTACCAATTCTATACCATCTGCTGTCTCGAAAGCCTTACGAGCATCTTCTACGCTAATAGGCTCTTCGGTCTCTACCCAAATGCTTTCGGAGTGAGCCCTGAGCGATGGTACTCGTACACAGGTAGCCGATACTGAAATGTTGGAGTGCATTATTTTGCGTGTCTCATTAAACATTTTCATCTCCTCTTTGGTATAGCCATTATCTGTAAAGATATCAATCTGAGGTATCATATTAAACGCCAGTTGATGAGGGAATTTGCTGACTGTTATCTCTTTGCCTTCTAAACTTTGTCGATACTGATTTTCGAGTTCTCTCATCGCTGTGGCACCAGCACCCGAAGCGGCTTGATATGTTGCTACATATACTCTTTTGATGTGCGAAATGTTTTCTATGGCATTGAGAGCCACCACCAACTGTATGGTAGTACAGTTAGGATTGGCTATGATGCGTTTGGGACAAAACTTAGCGTCATAAGCATTTACCTCTGGCACTACTAATGGCACATTATCTTCCATACGAAATGCCGATGAGTTGTCTATCATTATAGTACCAAACTTTGTGATGTCTTCTGCATACTCTTTTGAAATATCCGCCCCAGCCGAAACAAAAGCAAAGCGTATTCCTTTGAATAAGTCTCCGTGTTGTAACTTTTTGACTGTGTAACTTTTACCTTTACAGGTGTACTCCTGTCCAGCACTACGGTCTGACCCAAATAGTGTTAGTTCGTCAAATGGGAAGTTGCGTTCCTCTAAAATACTTAACAACTCTTGCCCAACGGCTCCACTAACGCCAACTATTGCTATATTCATATATGAAAAATTTTTTTGTTCTAAAAAGTACGCAAAGGTACTAAATAATTAGTTATCTATTTGAATATAATTGATGGTTTTGAGATGCTTTTGTGTTATTTTTTGTAAAAGAATCTTTTGGTAGTTAAATATATATAGTGCAATATTTGTTTGAAAGTAGCCTTTGCTAATACAAAAAAATGTATCTTTGTATATTTGAAATTTCTATTACAATATGAGACTGTTGTGCAATGGTCTTATTATATATATTAAGATAATTTTTTTACAAAAATGAACCTCAAAGAGCAAATAGAATGGCTACGCAAAGAGATAGAAGAGCATAATCACGCATATTATGTGGATAATATGCCTCAAATATCTGATTTTGAGTTCGATATGCGACTCAAACAGTTGGAGGAGTTGGAGAAGGCTTTCCCGCAATTTACCGACAAAAATTCTCCTACACAGAGAGTTGGTAGTGATATAAACAAAAGTTTCAGGCAGGTAAGACACCAATACCCAATGTTGTCGTTGTCCAACACCTATTCCGAAGAAGAGGTCTTAGAGTTCTATCAAAGAGTCGAACGCTTATTGAATGGCGACTTTGAACTTATTTGTGAACTAAAATATGATGGTACATCAATATCGTTGATATACGAAGATGGAGAATTATCATCGGCGATAACTCGTGGCGATGGAGTCTCTGGTGATGACGTAACAGACAATGTTAGAACTATTTCGTCTATACCACTGAAACTAAATGGAGACTACCCAAAGAGGTTTGAAATACGAGGGGAAATACTTATGCCATTTGCTGTCTTTGATAAATTGAATGCACAACGATTGTCTAACGAAGAACAGCCGTTTGCCAATCCTCGAAATGCTGCATCAGGCACACTGAAAATGCAAAATTCGGCAGAGGTATCCAAACGACAATTAGATGCATTTTTGTATCATGTGATAGGCGACAATCTGCCGTCTGATAACCATTTTGATAATATTATTGCTGCCAAAAATTGGGGGTTTAAGGTCTCTGATGCTACAAAACGATGTAATACTATCGAACAAGTTTTTGATTTTATAAGATATTGGGATAAAGAGAGACATAATCTTCCATTTGCCACAGATGGCATAGTAATAAAGGTCAATAGCCTGTTGCAACAAAAAAATCTTGGACTGACGGCAAAGTCGCCTCGATGGGCTATTGCCTATAAATATCAATCCGAAAAGGCTTTAACACAACTTAATTCTGTGAGTTTTCAGGTTGGACGCACTGGCGTAGTTACTCCTATCGCCAATCTTTCGCCCGTATTACTGTCGGGGACAACGGTAAAAAGAGCGTCTCTGCACAATGCTGATATTATAGAAGGGCTTGACTTACATTTAGGAGATATGGTTTATGTCGAAAAAGGGGGTGAGATAATTCCCAAGATAACAGCAATAGAGCCTACTCAACGACCAGATAATGCTCAAAAAATACTATTCCCACACTCTTGCCCTCAATGTGATACGTCTCTATTTCGCAACGAAGAGGAAGCAGCCCATTATTGCCCCAATGAGACACTTTGTCCTCCTCAAATAAAAGGTAAGATATCACATTTTGTATCTCGCAAAGCAATGAATATTGCTGGGCTGGGAGAAGAGACGGTGGCTTTGCTTTTTGACCATAAAATAGTGAATAATGTTGCGGATATATACGATGTTAAAATCTCTGATATAGTGTCGCTTGAACGACTTGGCGAGAAATCGGCTCAAAATATAATAGATAGTGCCGTTCAATCAAAGTCTGTACCTTATCATCGTCTATTGTATGCTTTGGGCATTAGGTATGTGGGAGAGACCGTTGCCAAGCGTCTTGCAAAAGCATTTGACAAAATCGACAAACTACAAAATGCATCATTTGAGACTCTTTGTGAAGTCCCAGACATTGGAGAGGCTATTGCCAAAAGTGTGATAAATTATTTTGCTAAACCAGAAAATATAGAACTTATCGATAGGCTAAAAAGTTTTGGACTCCAATTCTCTGCACAAACCAACATTATGCCCTCTTCCGATATTCTTAATGGTAAAACTATTGTAATAAGTGGTATATTTAGACAGTTTTCGCGCGATGAGTATAAGGCGATAGTTGAGCAATATGGAGGTAAAATTTCTGGTTCAATATCCTCTAAAACATCATTTGTATTGGCTGGTGAAAATATGGGTCCGTCCAAAAAAGAAAAAGCCAATTTGTTGGGGGTTAATGTTGTATCAGAAGAAGAGTTCTTGCAGATGATAGATTATCAACAACGATAGTTTTGTTACAAAATATTTGGTATAAAAAAGGAGCGACCATCAATCGCCCCCTTTTTTTTTGTGAAATATTCTTTGTAGAATATATTTATTTTGCTACCTTTTCGAGCCATTTCACCATAAACAACATAGTTCCCATAGAGATGATACATACTACGGCAAACACCGTCCAGCACACCCAAAGGTCATATTTGTTATACAGTAAAGGTCCTATCCAAATCAGAAGATTGCCTAATGCAGTCGCTCCTAACCACAACCCTTGACAAACACCTTGTAAGTGTTTAGGTGCTACCCTAGATACAAATGAAAGTCCAAGAGGAGAGATGAATAACTCGGCAACAGTAAGGAAGAAGTAGGTGACAATTAGTACCCATGCGCCCGATTTCATTATCTCTTGTACATTAGCATCTAACGAGCGGAAGATGTCGCCTGATGGATAGTTGCTTAATACCGAGATGACTAATAAGAACACATACGCCATTGTTGCTACTGCCATACCTATCGCGATTTTACGAGGAGTAGATATTGGCATTCCTTTTTTTGCCAAGAAACTAAATATCCACATAATAATAGGGGTAAGGGCTATCACAAAGAAAGGATTGACCGCCTGCCAAATCTCTGGTGGAATGGAAGAGGTAATAATAAAGTCTCGGGCAAAAAGAGATAAGGATTGACCATTTTGGTGAAAAGAGAACCAAAAGAACACAGCAACGCCTAATACTGCAAACAAAGCAAACATTCTTTGTCTAATCTCTGTTGCCATAGCCACTTTCTCGTCAGCGGTATATTCCACTACCACATTGTCATCTTTTTTAGCAGGATTTGGGTAATTCTTTTTTGTTATTAAGAAAATCACAAACGAAATGAGCATAGCCACTACCGAAGCGATAAATGAATAGTGAACCCCAGTATTGAAAACATTAAGGTAATTTTCACAGAAGGCTATATCTATGTTTGTGCCACCAACTTTCGTAGCTAATTCTGTAAGGTTTGTTAGGTCTTGACCAGAAATATTGCCGTGAGTATTGATGTATTTATGACAAAGTTCAGGAAGACTTGCATTGTATTTTAATCCATGTAGACCCAACCACCAACTTCTAAGTAGTGGGGCTACGAATGGTGCAATGACTCCACCTATATTGATAAATACATAGAAAATTTGGAAGCCAGCATCACGCTTGTCTTTGGCAATTCTCAACTCTTCTTCCCCTTTTTTGGCAGCGTCTGCTTCAAAGTTGTCATACATCTGCCCAACGATGGCTTGTAGATTGCCTTTGAAAAGACCGTTGCCTAAGGCTATCAGAAAGAGGGAAAAACAAGTAAAAGGCAACAACCAACTTTGATTGGTGTTTGTAGCCATAATGGGAATAGAGATAAGCACATAGCCTAATCCCATCACTATCAACCCTGCCATAATAGTACCTTTATAATTGCGAAGTCTATCGGCAATGATACCTCCCGGCAAACTTAATACATAAATAGAGGCATAAAATACAGAGTAGATAATCCCTGCCGTGGTATCGCTGATACCAAATTTAGAGGCAAGAAACAATAATAACACCGCATTCATAATATAGTAGCCGAATCGCTCACCCATATTAGAAAGTGCTGCTGAAACTAATCCTTTCGGATGATTTTTAAACATAATACTTTTGTGTTTTTAGTTATTTAATATTTTATTTTATTATTCTGTCTTTTGACCGGCCAATAGTTTATTTTGCAGAGGGTTGGCATACATTTCAAGAATCTTTTCTCTACAAAAGTCAATATCGGTATTCTCTAAATCTATTTTCTCTATCTGTTGGCTAATGTATTGTGCAAAGATACGCTTTTCTTTCGAATTGTAAAACTTACAAAAACGGTCGCCATCAAATAGCATGTCGAAAGCTATATAGTTAGACTTATATAACTTATATGCATTATGTATCTGCTTGTCTATTATGGAGGCTACTGCCTGAACCTCTTGGTTGCGTGGAAGTCTCATCGTTGCCAACTCATCAAGCCTATCGTTGATGCAAGGTGTGAAGGCGTAGTGTATTTCAGAGGCATATCCCATTACTCCTGTTTGCATACTGATGACATCGTCTATTTGTCTCTTCTTGAAATCGGGATTATCTCTTTTTTGTTGCATCTCTTTTGCTTTCAGATAATCACAAGCATCGTATTCGTACGAAATAGACAACGGGCAGATGTTAAGCGACTTAATGTTCTCAATAAAACTGCCTTTCCCAGCCAAAGAGAACATTTTGAGCAACGATGGTTGAGTGTGGTCGTTGCCGTCTTTGGCACGTCCCTCTCTATGGGCAATCCAAAGGCTTTGCTTTTTATCTTTTATAGTATAGTTGATATAATTTGATAGTTTTACAAAAGCAGATACTTGCTCTCCTTTTGATATATTGCGTTTGACGATAAAACTTTTGTTGATACGCATTGCCGCTAATATCCATTCACTTGCCGCAAGATTGTTGCCGATCGCTATTTCAGATGTTTTATGAGAGTTTGTTATCAATACATATTGCAAAAAGGTAGGGTCTAAAATTATATCTCTGTGGTTGGAGATGAAAAGAGATGATGAAGAGATGTATTGCTGGTTGGAATATGTAACAACACTCTTTTTTTTATCCAACAAATGTTGTAGCAGAGGGAACATATATTTGTGTTGAAACTCATCAATACTGTTTATTTGATAGCAGTTGTCTATAAAATCGTTCGTTAATTCGTGCGGTACGATAGCCTCCAACGAGTTGATAAGTCCGGGTGTTGAAGCCAGTTTTTTTAAGACCGCTTGAATTTCGCTGTCGTAATATGGGCGAATATCGTCAAATTGATTGTTCATAACTTCATATCTCTGTTTTATTCAAAAGACAAAGATAATACAAAAAAAATGGTTTGTAACAAAAAAAAACGGTAAGAATTTAAAATTTAATTCCTACCGCTTTGTTAAATATTATTTTACTGTTTTGTGAAAACCATCGGTTCTTCGTTTTCATCTAAAAATGTCATAGAGTTGCCTTCGATAACCCCTTCATCTACTACTTCTATAGTGTCGTCTTCTTTTTTTATTTTTAGAGTAATAGTTTTTTTGTCAATGGTGTATAGCATTGTCACTTCCATCTCGGGAGAAGCATCTTGGTATTTCAACCAGTATTCTACAGATGTTTCTGAAACAAAACGCAATTCTCCATATTCGATAGGAGTAGCATCTTTGATGTCAGAGCATCGCCAAGTGGTGTTTGTAAGTTTTTTTGCTGTCCACTCTTTCGTACAACTTGTTGTCGTTAGAGCCATTAAAAATACTGCTAAATAAATAATTTTTTTCATCGTAATAAAATTTGTATAAAAATTAGGGTTATTTGTATGCGTCTTTGTAATACAGGGTGTTTAGTTTGTCAGGGCAGTCAAACTCATAGATTAGTTCTGTGCCACTATTGGTTTTGCCTCTGAAAGTTATTGTTGTCTCTGATAGTGTTAGTTCTCCATCTACAAACGGCGTTGGGGCAGAGAAACTGGCTTCTTTTGTGAAAGTAGCACAATATGTTCGAGGGTTATCCTTCGGACTGTTGGCTATTAACACCGTCATTTCATCGCCACTTTCGGAGAGTTGATATTTGCCCAGAGGTGGATTTTCGGTGTTAGTACCCCTTTTTGATACAAGTAGGACAAAGGCGTAGTATCTACCGTCTGCAACAAGTTTGCGATTGTCATCGTATGCACTTTTAGAAGCGAAAGATAATTTGTAGGCATACTTATTGTCTATCAAGGCACTGTCGTAATATACCGAAATCAATGATATTACATCTTCTTTAATATCTGGTGCTGATAGTGGGATTTCAGCATTGGGCTTCGAGCAAGATGTGGTAATTGTTATTAGTACATAAAGTATCGCAAGACTTGTTTTTAATCTCTTTTTGTTCATAACAACACTATTTATTGATTTCCTTAGATATTTTAATTAATACTTTTAATTAACAAAATCCAACAAGCAAGTAAATTTTTATTATACTTACTTATCAGATTTTATCTCTTAGTGGTCAAATTACTTTGTTTTTGCTACTGCTTCGGCAAGTTTTGAGCCAACTTTAAATTTAGCAACATTTTTTTCTTTGATTTTGATTTTTTTACCTGTTGCTGGATTTACGCCGTTACGGGCAGCGCGTTTAGTTACAGAGAATGTGCCAAAACCTATTAAAGTGATAGATTCGCCTTTTACAAGGGCTTTTTGTACTGCAACTTCAAAAGCATCAAGCGCTTTTTTTGAATCAACTTGACTCAAGCCTGCTTCTGTAGCAATGGCTTTTACTAATTCTTGTTTGTTCATATAAGTATTAAATTTTAAAAAATTGATAATAAAGTATATATTATATCTCGTGGCAAAAATAATACTTTTTTTTAGATAAACAATAAATTATGTAAAAAAAGGTCGAAATACTTATGTTTTTAAGATATTTAGTGTAATTTTGCATTAAAATATAAGATAATCTATGAACAATATTAATAGAGTCATAAATTCTTCGCCGGCGGTATTTAATATAATAATAGTAAACCTATTGTTACTTTTGGCAAATAATCTGTTTGAGGGGAGAGGTGTAGAGTTGAATGAAGTTTTTGGGCTACATTTTGTGTTGTCTGACAATTTTCACGCATATCAGTTTGTTACCTATATGTTTATGCACGGAGGGATAGAGCACCTTTTTTTTAATATGTTTGCGATATTTATGTTTGGGCGTGTTTTTGAGAGTATTTGGGGTGCGAAGAAGTTCTTGTTCTACTACTTTGTGGCAGGGCTTGGAGCGGCAGTAGTGCAACAGACAATGTGGTATATCGATTATGTTAATGTAGTCCAACATATAGCAGACCTTCCGTTGGCTATTAATCTTATTGCCCAAGAGGGCTATAAGGTGCTTGGAGAAGGTTATAATTATTCAGATGAATATATGGGAATGCTGAATATACTGTGGCATATTCCAACTGTTGGTGCCTCAGGAGCAGTGTTTGGCATACTTTTGGCATTCGGATTTATGTTCCCACAAGAAAAACTATTTATGTTCTTTATCCCAATCCCTATTCCTGCAAGAGTTTTTGTGATAATATATGGCGTAGTTGAACTATTTGCCGGGGTTGCCAATTTCAAAGGCGACAATATCGCACACTTTGCACATCTTGGCGGACTATTATTTGGTCTGTTGTTGCTTATTGTTTGGAAAAAAAGAGGGTTGTTATTCTCTCGGTATTTGTCATAAAACATCTATTGTCTTAACTATTGTAATATAATAAATAAACATTTAATAAATATGAATTCAATAATAGTAAACGAAATTATATCTTTTTTTGAGCAAAAATATAGTCGTCAGGTAACGGCACAAAATATCGTAATACAACCTACTCGCAAAGAGTTTGAGGGAGATTATACTATAATAATATTTCCGTTGGCTAAATTGGCGGGAGCATCGCCAGACAATATAGCGACAGTCGTAGGCGAACATCTTATCTCAAAGGGGCTTATATCCAATTTTAATGTGGTGAAAGGATTTTTGAATTTCTCGTTTGAGAAATCATATTTTGTAGAGTTGCTAAATAAGATAAATTCAACTGAACGATTTGGGTTTGTTGATGCTGACGATAATTCGCCATTAATGATGGTGGAATATTCTTCACCAAACACTAATAAACCATTGCATCTTGGTCATATTCGCAACAATCTATTGGGAGATAGTATCTCTCGTATACAAAAAGCCAGTGGTTGGCGGGTGGTCAAGACCAATATAATCAATGATAGGGGAATTCATATCTGTAAGTCGATGCTTGCATGGAAACTGTTTGGCAATGGAGAAACGCCTCAAAGCAGTGGGCAGAAAGGCGACCATTTGGTAGGTAAATATTATGTTCGTTTCAATGATGAATATAAAAAACAGGTAGCATCGCTTGTTGCCGAAGGTATGGCTACGGATGAGGCAGAAAAAAAAGCAGACCTATTGGTAGAGGCTCAAAATATGCTTCGTCTGTGGGAAGAGGGTGATAGTGAGACCATAGAATTATGGAAAAAAATGAATGGCTGGGTATATGATGGTTTTGATATTACCTATCGAAACCTTGGCATATCTTTTGATAAGTTATATTATGAATCTCAGACATATATAGATGGTAAACAGGAAGTTATCAGAGGTTTAGAAGAGGGTGAGTTTGTGAAGAAATCAGATGGCTCTGTTTGGGCAGACCTTTCAGCAGATGGTCTTGATGAAAAACTATTGCTTCGGGCAGATGGTACTTCTGTATATATGACGCAAGATATTGGAACAGCAAAACAACGATATGAAGACTATAAGATAGACAAAATGGTATATGTTGTTGGGAATGAGCAAAATTATCATTTTCAAGTGTTGTCGATATTGCTTGATAGACTTGGCTTTGAATGGGGTAAAGAACTTGTCCATTTCTCGTATGGTATGGTGGAGTTACCTGATGGTAAGATGAAAAGCCGTGAAGGAACAGTAGTCGATGCAGACGACCTTGTGGAGGAGATGATAGCCTCTGCCTATAATGCTACCAAAGAGTTGGGAAAACTTGATGAGATGTCGGAGCAGGAAGCCAAAGAGACCACTAAAATGATAGGGCTTGGTGCTTTGAGGTATTTTATATTAAAAGTAGCACCTGTCAAAAATATGATATTCAATCCCCAAGAGTCAATAGACCTCAATGGTAATTCCGCCCCATTCATACAATATACCAATGCTCGTATCAACTCAATATTAAGAAAAGCCAAAGAGAGTGGAGTAGAGTTAGTAGAGTGCCACAGAGACACCGAAATAGGCGATAAAGAGAAGAGCGTTATCCAACATCTTTCTCGTTTCCCAGATGTGTTGGCAGAGGCGTCTAAAAGTTTTTCTCCGGCACTCATTGCAAACTATTGCTATGATTTGGCAAAAGAATTTAATCAGTTCTATCACGATTGTCCTATTTTGCGAGAAGAGAGTGCCTACAAACGAAACTTTCGTCTTGTTTTGTGCAAAACTATCGCCGATATGCTTGGCAATGCCATGGGGTTGCTTGGTATAGAGTTGCCCGAAAAGATGTGATATGGAAAACGGCAGATATGACCTTATAGTATGCAATCCCCCATATTTTGAGAATAGTCTGAAATGCCCAGACCGACAACGCACAACGGCTCGTCATACCGAATCCTTGACTTATGAGTCGTTGTTTGATAATGTGGATAGACTTTTGAGCGAAACAGGGCTTTTTGCTGTTATAATACCTATTGAATCGCTATCCCGATTTATGTTTTTAGCAAAAAAACACAAAATGTTTCTGATTAGGCAGACCAATGTATATCCTACGCCTACGGCGAAAGTCAAAAGAGTGCTATTGGAATTTTCTAAAAGAGAGAAAAAAACGGAGGAAACAGACCTTGTAATAGAGACTTCTCGGCATTGCTATACGGAATATTATAAGCAACTTACCGGAGATTTTTATTTGTAGCACTTTTTTTGTTTCGTTTCTCTATCATTTGGCTAAAAGCAACGCCTGATATTACAATGACCATACCGATGATTTTTGTGGTGGTCATACTCTCTTGCCCCATCATACAGGCAAATGTCATCGTTACCAATGGGATAGCATTGGTGAATACATTTGTGCGAGATATTTTTATTTTCTTTGCCGAATAAGAATAGAATAAACAAGCAAGGGCAGAGCAGAGTATTGCCAACATAAGAATAGAACTTATGGAGGTGAAATTCCAAATCATACTGCTGTATTCTTCTTTTTTTACCAATATTAGAAGAGGAAGATACATAAATGTAGCGAGCAAATTTTGATACATTACAATCGTTATTGGTTTGTAATATAGCATTTTATATAATACGATGTTATAGCCAGATGCTGTTAGTAGAACCATAATCATCAAAAAAACACCAAACATATTTGTTGGTTGAGAAGAATGCTGATTGAGGGAAATGAACAGTATTCCAGTAATTGATATTGCAACTCCTATAAGGACATTTTTTTTTAGTCTCTCACGGTAGAAAAAGTATAGACCGAAAGGTACACATATAGGTATGATAGCGTCAAAAAGAGCGACATAACTTGCATCTACATATTTTAATCCATAGTTCTCGCAAATAAAATATAGAAATGGCTGAAATAGAGTTGATAAGAAAAAAAGTTTGTAGTCTTTTCGGGCTACTTTCTCTAAATTGTTGGTGAATAATGCTATAGAGAATAATACCAAAAAGGCGATTGCTACTCGTAGTGTTACTATGACGAAAACATTAAAATTGTAATATAATAGATTTTTTGTCCATACCAAACTTACCCCCCAGAATATGATAGAGAGTGTGATGGCAATATATGCTTTCCATTTGTTGTTTTGTGGCACGATGATTATTTAATTTATGTGTCGTTGAATGTTTTGAGCGTTGCAAAAGTACACTATTTTTAGGATATGCAATATGTTTTTTTTTAGCATATCATAAAGTCGCTCATTATTCCATCAGATAAAAAGATACCTTTCTCGGTAAGCCTCAAATGGTTGTTTACATTCTCCAAGAGTGAATTTTCTATATATTTTTTTGCATCATTGATGCATAGTTTTAGTTTTTCTTTGCCAAAAATAGCCTCTAAATGACTCAAATCAATCCCTTTCATTGTTCGTAACGAAAGAAAAATTGTTTCGTTATACCTCTCTTTATCGGATAGAACCTCTCGCTCTATGTTTGGATTGTGCGAAAAAATACCGTTACAGTATTTTTCAATGTTTGGTATGTTCCAACATCTTTGATAGCCGTTGTATGAATGGGCAGATGCTCCGATGCCAAGGTATTGTTTGTTTTGCCAATAGCCAGAGTTGTGGCGAGAATGAAAATCGGTTCGTGCAAAATTTGAAATCTCATAATGTTCAAATCCGTTTTCTAATAGCCTGTGCCGCAGTGTCCTGAAGAATTCTAAACTATCATTGTCGTTACTGCTTTCTATCTCTTTCTGTTTTAGCATACGATAAAGTTTTGTGTTTTTCTCGTATGTTAGCGAGTATGCCGAAATATGCTGAATATCAAGCGTTAATGCTTCTGATAAACTATTATACCAACTCTTGTTAGTTTGCTTTGGCAACGAATACATCAAGTCTATTGATATGTTTTTAAAGCCACTTTTTTGCAATAACCTAACAGATTGTTTTGCTTCGGCTGCACTGTGTCGTCTCTTTAAAAATAATAGTTCTTCGTCATCGAATGATTGTACTCCAAGACTTATTCTGTTGATAGGCAGTTGTTTTATTTGTGATATAAATTTAGTATTGATGTCGTCTGGGTTGCATTCTAATGTGATTTCTGCATTATGTGAAATAGTAAAAATTTCAGATATTTTTGCGAAAATCATCTTTAAATCGTCATATTCTAACAACGAGGGTGTGCCACCACCCAAATATATTGTGTCTAAAATATTGGAATTTAGATAGTTGCTACGCTGTTCTAATTCAGAGCAGATAGCATCGACATACTTTTTTTTTCCCATCAAAGAGATAGAACTGAAAAAGTTGCAGTATATACATCGACTCTTACAAAAAGGGATATGTATGTAAAGCATTGTAGGGTTATATGTTTTTTTTATTAATTTTGCACAAAAGTATAAAAAAAACGACATACATAGATGTTACTTTTTTCAAATGCAAAAATAAATATAGGTCTCAATATCGTGGGTAAACGAACTGATGGCTACCACAATATAGAAACTATATTTTATCCAATCCAAGAGTTGTGTGATGCACTCGAAATAGTTGAGTCCCAGAGACTCTCTTTGAACGTCTCTGGGCAAAAGATAACTGACGATATAGAGGACAATCTTATTGTGAGGGCATACCGTATTCTACAGCACGATTTTGAGTTGCCTTCGGTAATGTTTTATCTAAAAAAGACTATTCCTACCGGAGCAGGGCTTGGTGGTGGCTCGTCTAATGCTGCCTTTACATTGAAGGCTTTAAATCAAATGTTTTGTCTTGGTCTAACAGACAGTCAATTAGGCGACTATGCTCAAAGGCTTGGTGCAGATTGTAGGTTTTTTGTGAAGAATAAACCAGCCTACGCCGAAGAGAAAGGAGATGTGCTTTCTGACATCAACCTCAATCTTACAAATAAGTATTTGGTGTTGGTAAAACCCAATATTCATATAAGCACACAAGAGGCTTATGCGGGTGTGAAAATAGATAAATCGGCGTTTGATTTGCGTGATATAGTGTCGTTGCCAATAGAGAAGTGGTCTGATGTAGTGAAAAATGATTTTGAAAAGACAATTTTTCGTAAATATCCATTGCTTGATGATATTAAAAATCGTTTGTATTCTTATGGTGCATTGTATGCTTCTATGTCGGGTTCAGGTTCTACTGTTTATGGGCTTTTTGACCAAAATCCAATTAATTTTACTATCAATCCAAATTTTTATACGAAAATATTAATGCTGTAAAGCAATAAATGACAATATTATGAAAATAGCAATCTTCGGCACAACTTACGATAAAAAATACAATAAATTACTCGAAACTATTATTCAAACGCTTAACAAAAATGCAGTTGAAATGGTTTTTGAGCAATTTTTTTTTAGTTTTGTAAAACAAAATAGTGATATATGTTTGGACAATATCACAAAACAATATGCTCAAGATATTGATGCCGATATTGCTATATCATTTGGAGGTGATGGCACGTTTTTGGCAACGGCAAAACTCCTTTTAGAGAAAAATATATTGATATTAGGAATCAACGCTGGGCATTTAGGTTTTTTGGCTGACGTCCCCGAAAAAGAGATAGAGACGGTATTGTCGGAGATAATAGATGGAAAGTATAAGATAGAGCGAAGGGCTATGTTGCGTATAGAGTTATCCGACAAAAAATACGGTGTGTTTAGAGCGTTGAATGAGGTAGCATTGCTTCGACAAGATACAGCCTCTATGATAGAGATAGATATGACCATAGAGGGCGAAGATGTAACTTCTTATAAATCAGATGGCTTAATAATATCTACCCCTACTGGTTCGACTGCATATTCTTTGAGTCTTGGGGGACCAATTATTTCACCTAAGTCAGAGAATTTTCTGATAGTGCCATTAGCACCTCACTCGCTTACTGTAAGACCGTTGGTGATACCAGACAATTGTCAGATAGAACTTAAAGTGTATTCGCGTTCGGGCAACTATCAAGTTGCCATCGATGGGCAATCTATAAATTTGCCAGATAGCACAACCGTGAAAATTGAAAAATCAGATTATATGGTTCAGTGTATTCAGCCCCTTAATCATACTTTTTTCAAAACTATCAGAGATAAATTGAAGTGGGGGGTATAGAGGTATAAATATATTTTTATTATCAACAAGCGGATAAAGATAAATATTGGTGTTTAATACTATAACAATATTTTTTCTGATATATATAGGTTGTTTCGCTTCAATCGTATGATATATACACCGCTTGGGAGTATGCTTGTCGAAAGGCTTTGTCTATATGATGATTGTAATACCTTATAGCCTTTTATGGAAAATATTTCAAGTGATTGATATTGACCGCTAATGTTAATTGTATGATTAATTTCATCTACGTGTATTTTAATGTTTTGATTATCTGTGCTTTCCATATACGTAGTTAGGGGATCTTCGCCATTTAACAGTAGCCAATAACGAGTTTTTGCATTGTCTATTAATGTTTGTGTTGCGATATTTCCTTCTATATCATCAGGGTATTCAACAGAGTTGTGAAAGAATATATAACCAATATTATCTTCACTACGCATAGGCAAAGATGCTATTGTGCTTTCTGCTTTTGCTCCTTTGATTTTATTGAAAGATATATCCGCCATCATTAATGTGCTACAAGGAGTAAAATCTATTTGTTCCATATTGTTATGGTCTAAAGCGATTGCTTGTAAAGAGGAGCAATCTTGTAGAATAATACTTGTGAGGTTGTTGAAACTAAGAGATGCACTCTCTAATAGATTAAGCCCAGTAAGGTCGATGTTAGTGAGTTTGTTAGCTCCACAACTTAGTGTGTTTAGTCGCTTGTTTGTGGACAAAATTAATGTACTTAACTCATTCTCAAAGCAATACAGTTCTTCTAATTCAGTACAAGATGAGATGTCAATATCTGTTATCTTATTTATTGATATATTGATTTCTTTTAGGTTTGGATTATTATCAAAATTAATGCTTTCAATAAGATTATCTTTTGCATATATCGTTTGCAGGTTGTTTGCCTGTGATATATTCAATGAAGTTATTTTATTGCTTTCACAAGACAACTCTTTGAGGGCAGTCAGATTTTCTATGTTTAATACTTCTAATTGATTATTTTTACAAAACAATTTCTCAATAGTATTATTATGACTAATATCAAGGTTTGTCAGATTATTTTTGTCGCAAGAGAAATTTTTAATTACAGGAAGTTGAGATATGTCTATATTTGTTATGTTATTAAAAGAGACGTTAAGGTCTTCTAGTAATGGTAAACTCCCAATGGTTATTTGAGATATTTGATTGTTCATCATATAACCATATTTTAGATATGCACAATTAGATAAATCAACATTCTGTATAGCATTTTCCGAAATGTCTAATAGTTGTAGGAGTGTTGCATTGCTTAAATCTATTTCTGAAATATTGGTGCTTTTACAATCCAATCCTATTAGGTTGCCTTCTATTGATATCAATGGATTATCTACCGATGCTCTCAATGTAAGAGGGGTCATTTGTATGATGTCGGTAGAAACAGTGTGTTCTTCTGCATTTTGTCCCTCTCCTAATGTTATTTTTAGTATTCCATCTGTTGAGGCTAGTCGAATACTAATAGGGGCGTTGGCACTCGTGTTGCTTTTGAATTTGAGTATTGGTGTTTGAGGAGTGGATTGTGCGTATGTTAATAGTGTATTTGCTGATAGAATACAGATACTAATGATAAATAAAATTTTTTTGAGCATAGTTGATATGTATTTGTATATTAAATATTTATTTTTGAAAAAGTCATATATAGTCATTATAAAAGAAACACAGTTAATTTGCTATAACTAACCGTGTTCTTATTTATTGTATGTAAGATATTAATATCTGTTTTTCTTGCCACCAACGGCACTCATTGCACAACGGAAACCAATATCACTTGCTTTATCTTTTTGCTCTAACCAACGGCGTTTTGATGGATTTAGCCATATACCTCTATCTTTCCAACTACCACCTTTATATACACGAGCCGTGTTGGTAATCATAGTAGCTTTTTCGATAGCAGAAGCCTCTTCGTAATTCAATACAGAGTCCATAATAGATGAGTTTGCATCGCCGTCTTTGAAGTCTCTTACATCACGCCCTGTTTGGTAAAATTTCTTTTCTTTCACTAAATAATTACGCATAGAGTCTCTTGTCTCCTCTTCCATCTCTGGCATTCTATCAAGGATTGTTTCGGCATAGGCAGAGTCAGACATCCAATTATTACCACGGAAAGAGTTTAACTCATTGAACATTTCGTCCGAAGTAGCACGATATACATCAAGCACCCATTCGTTTACATTCCCAGCCATATTGTATAATCCAAATCCGTTTGGTAGGTATGAGTCCACAGATACTGTGATAGAGTTATTGCTGGTAAATCCAACCTGATCGCCTCGTCCACGAACATAGTTAGCTAGAAATTTTCCTTTGTTTTTGCCCTTCTGCATATAGCGAAGTTGATAACCAGCCCAAGGGTAAGTCATACCTTCGTCATAGTTCTCTTTGATAGGAATAGCACCGTATGCTGCATATTCCCATTCAGATTCTGTTGGTAAACGGAATTCGGCATCATATATAACACCATCAAGGTCTATTGTCTCGTCTGTGCCGTTCTCCCTCATATATTCAAGCTTTTTGCCTGTGCTGAATACAAACTTACCATATTCATTAGATTCTGCATTTTGTATGTCGGCATTGATAGTCTCCAAATCGGTGAATGGAATAATTTTTCTGTCTATTAAAATTCTTTCGTTGGCTCTATCTGTACGCCAAGCACAATAGTCCATTGCTTGTTCCCAACTAACGCCCACCACAGGATAGTATCCGTATGCAACATGTGAATAGTAGTTTTTTACTTGTGGGTCGTTGTATGCCAACTCCGAACGCCAAACTGTTTCATCTGGCAAAGCGGCTAAATATTTCTTTGGGTCATGGGCATAAACGCCTTGTAGCCACGCTACATATTCACGCCAGTTTATATTTGTAACCTCAAACTCGTCCATAAAGAACCCTGCCACCTCTATACGCCTTTTTGTTGCGTTCTGTAAAGTAGATACATAATCTTCATTCTGACCTTTAACATAAGAGCCAGTTTCGATATAAACACAGCCCGGAGGCACCATGCCTGTGTATGTACTTTTTACATTGAAAAAACCTTTTTTGGGATTGTTGTATGCCCAGCCCGTACGCTCCGAACTCTTTGAACCAAGATTTGATTTCTTGTTACAACCAATAAGTAGTAATGATAATAGGGCTAATCCTAAAATACTTTTTGAGACCTTCATATTAATATAAAATTTATTTTAATAAGTATTATTTTTCTATATATGGTAAGGAATATAAAATTCTCATATCAAGGTGCAAAGTTATACTATTTTTTTATTAAAACCAAATATATTTTTGTTTTTCTTGTTAAAAAAAGCAAATTTTTAGACTGTTATTTTCTTTCTTCGTAGTAAATTTGTGCGGAATTAAATAAGTTTTGCCAAATGACATAAGCCCCAGCACCAACTGCCACTATGGGAGAAAAATAGGTGTTTGCCAACCAAATGGCAAATATCGTGTTTTTTTGTCCTAACGATTGTCCAGCCTCAATGGTTAAATTGGCTTTTTTGCCAATTAGTTTCCCTGCCAAAAATTGAAATAGGCACGATATCAAAGCCCCAACAGAGAGCATCAATGTCGTTGTTTCGTTGCCGTTGCCATCGATGAAGTCTTTGGCTATTCTGGATACGACAATTATTAGCGATATTGACCAAATATAGAATGCTATACCGCTGTTTTTGACTATGATATTATTGATTTTTTTTAGTCTTCGTATTGCAAAAGCCAATAAGAAAGGGCATATTAAAAGGGGGAAAATTTTGCTAAATATTTTGATGAAAAGTATATAAAAATCAAAATTTTCGCCGTTAGCACCCATTAATGGGAACATTAAAGATATGTATATTGCCACGGCAATGTTGATATATAGTGTGTATGAGGCGACAAACTCAAATGAGCCGTTGAGTCGTTTGGTGATGACCGCAGCGGCTGTTGCTGTGGGGCATAATATACAAATCATAATCCCTTGTGCCACAGCCATATTGTATCCCTTTATAAGATAAAAGATGGCAGTGCTTATTAGTATTTGAAAAAATATTAACCGAAGATGAGTCCAAGATGGTTTGAGATGCTTATAGTTCACTTTTGAGAAAGTAAAAAATAGCATTGCAAAAATTAGATATGGAGTGATGAAGTCAAATCGCCAAAATATTTTGTATCCAACAACGCCAAGTAGTATTGATATTGGTAATGTAAATCGTTTTACAAATTGTATCATAGATGATTGTTTTTAATTAATAAATTCAATTGAATATGCAAAGTTAGTCTATTTAGTTTTAAATAAATTGAAAAAATTTTGACAAGTGGTATAAATTAACTATATTTGCAAACTGATTTTTAAGTCAAAAAAACAAAACAAATTAATAAAAATAAAATTTATGGCAAAATTTCAAGGAGCTGTGGTAGTAGATGCCGAGCGATGTAAGGGGTGCGACTTGTGCGTTCAATCGTGCCCAAAATCTGTTTTAGAACTGAACGCAAAAGTTAATATGAAAGGCTATCATTATTCTACGATGATGCGAGGAGAGGACTGTATCGGTTGCACTGCTTGTGCGACTGTATGTCCAGATGCTGTTATTACAGTATATAAAGTTACTAACGCTTAAAATTACAAAAGGATTATGGAAGATATTAAATTGATGAAAGGAAACGAGGCGATTGCACATGCTGCTATTCGCTCTGGTGCAGATGGTTATTTTGGTTATCCTATTACTCCTCAATCGGAGGTTATGGAGACACTTATGGCAGAGTTGCCTTGGAAAACGACCGGTATGGTAGTGCTACAGGCAGAAAGTGAAGTCGCTGCTATCAATATGGTATATGGCGGTGCTGCCTGTGGTAAAAAAGTGATGACCTCATCATCTTCACCAGGTATGTCGCTTAAATTAGAAGGGGTGTCGTATATTGCTGGTGCAGAGTTGCCTTGTCTGTTGGTCAATGTGATGCGTGGTGGTCCTGGTTTGGGAACTATCCAGCCATCACAGGCAGACTATTTTCAGACAGTCAAAGGTGGTGGACACGGCGACTATCGTCTTATCACTCTTGCCCCATCTACTGTACAAGAGATGGCAGACTTTGTGAATATAGGTTTTGACCTAGCTTTCAAATACAATAACCCAGCAATGATATTGTCTGACGGAATTGTAGGTCAAATGATGGAAAAGGTTGTGTTGCCAGACTTCAAACCTCGTAGAACAGAAGAGGAGGTTCGTAAGGAGTGTCCTTGGGGAACTATGGGTAAAGAGGATAATCGTGAAAGAAATATTATCACATCTTTGGCACTTGAAGCTGATGTGATGGAGGCTACGAACCATCGTTTACAAGCAAAATACAGAATTATTGAAGAGAATGAGGTTATGTTTGAGGCTACTAACTGCGAAGATGCTGATTATATCTTTGTAGCGTTTGGTTCTGCAGCTCGTCTTTGCGGAAATGCAATGGATATTCTTCGAGAAGAGGGTAAAAAAGTTGGTGTGTTGCGTCCAATAACATTGTGGCCCTTCCCAACAAAAGAGATAGCTCGCTTGGCTGACAAAGTAAAAGGCTTTATGTCAATTGAACTTTCTGCCGGTCAGATGGTTGAAGATGTGCGTTTGGCGGTTAATGGCAAAGTGCCAGTAGAGTTTCACGGTCGTATGGGTGGTAATATCCCTTCTGCCGAAGAAATTGTAGAAAAGTTTAAAGAAAAAATGAATGTGAAATAATTTTAAAAATAAAAAAGATATGACAACTCAAGAAATAATAAAACCCGAAAACGTGGTTTCATCGAAAACCAAATTATTGACAAACAATGTGATGCACTATTGCCCTGGCTGTAGTCATGGAGTAGTACACAAACTGATAGCTGAGGTGATAGACGAAATGGGCATTCAGAACGAAACTATTGGTGTAGCACCAGTAGGTTGTGCTGTGTTTGCCTACAACTATATTGATGTAGATTGGCAACAAGCAGCTCATGGTCGTGCACCAGCAGTGGCAACGGCTATTCATCGTCTTCTCCCAGACCGTTATGTGTTTACTTATCAAGGAGATGGCGACCTTGCTGCTATCGGAACAGCAGAGACAATACATGCTTGTAATCGTGGTGAAAATATCGCAATATTTTTCATCAACAACGGTATCTATGGTATGACAGGAGGTCAAATGGCTCCAACAACACTTGAAGGTATGAAAACCGTTACGTGCCCAGAAGGTCGTGATCACGAGATGAATGGCTACCCATTGAAAATAAGTGATATGCTTGCATTATTAGATGGTACTTGCTATGTTACTCGTCAAAGTGTGGAGAAATTTCCAGCGGTAATCAAAGCAAAGAAGGCTATTCGCAAAGCGTTCGAAAACTGTAAGGCTAAAAAAGGAACTTCTGTAGTTGAGTTTGTATCTACTTGTAATACAGGTTGGGGTATGAATCCGCATAAAGCAAACCTATGGATGAAAGATAATATGTTTGCGAAGTATCCTCTTGGCGACTTGAAAAATATTTAATTATTAACCATTTATTAAAAAAGAGATGAAGAAAGAGATAATTATATCAGGTTTTGGAGGTCAAGGGGTTTTGTCGATGGGGAAAATCCTTGCTTATGCAGGAATATTGGAAAATAAAGAAGTTACTTGGATGCCTGCATACGGACCAGAACAACGAGGTGGAACGGCAAATGTAACAGTGCAAATTAGCGACAAGAAAATTTCTTCGCCAATTCTGAAATTCTACGATATTGCTGTCGTGTTGAATCAGCCTTCTATGGATAAGTTTGAGGAAAGAGTAAAGCCAGGTGGTATTTTGATATACGACTCTAATGGTATGTCGCGCAAACCAACCCGTAAGGATATATCAGTATATTGTATTGATGCTACCGACAAGGCAATCGAAATGGGTGCTCAAAAGACATTTAATATGATACTTGTCGGAGGATTGCTCAAAGCAGACCCAATGGTAAGTGTGGATACAGTTATGTTGGCTTTGAAAAAATCGTTGCCAGAGAGACATCACAAACTACTTCCTGCTAACGAAGAGGCAATGAAAGTGGGTATGGAAATTATTGTAAAAGAGAATTAAATTAAGTAGCCTACATTTTATATAGGCTATTAATCAAAAATCATCTTTGAGTCCTTTATTTGTGGATATTCAAAGATGATTTTTTTTTTTTTGTGAAAATAAAAGAGACTGATATTACACCAATCTCTTTTATTTTTTTTGAAAATATAAAAATTACTCTTTTACATTTGGTAATTCTAATCCGTACCCTTTGTTTTTGTCCTCTATTTTTAGGATAAGACCTATTACGAAGGCAATAACTCCAAACGAAGCAAATACTATCATAGCAGAAGTGTAATCTTTTGGTCCTCCTTCTGCAACATTTTTGTTTGCAGAATCAATCACATATCCAATAAGCATAGGAACTAACATAAGACCTACATTTTGTATCCAAAAGATAGTAGAATATGCTGATCCAAGAACTTTTTTGTCTATTAATTTCGGTACAGAAGGCCAAAGAGACGCTGGTACGAGTGAAAAACTAATACCTAATACTATAATAGTAGTGTACATAACTATTTTAGAACTCATCTCACCAGGAACCCAAGGGAATAATGCAAATACTAAATGGCATCCGGTTAGTAAGATAGCACCAACAATAAGCATACTAGCTCCTTTGCCTATGTAGTCAAGTGCCGCTCCTAAAAATGGAGTAAGTATCATCGCTCCGATAGGGAAGATGCTAAATATAGATGCGGCGGTTTCGGTCTCTATGCCAAGATTACCGGCTATCATCTCGGTAGCAAATTTTTGGAATGGAAATATTGCAGAGTAGTATAACATACAAAGCATTGCCACCAACCAAAACATTTTGTTAAGGAAAATTAGTTTTAGGTCAGAGAATTTGAATGGCTCTTCCTCTTCGCCTACTTCTAAACCTGTTTCATTGTCCAATTTTTTATCAAGGAAACTGTACAATATATAGAAAAGTAAGCCAATACATAGCAGTATTCCAACTGCTGCCACAGGCATTACAACAGAATTATCGAATGATTTGGCTACACGTGGTGAAAGTTGGAAGACAGCAAATACTCCTAAACGAGCAATAGCCATCTCTAAGCCCATTGCCAAAGCCAACTGTTTGCCGGAGAACCATTTTACAAGTACTCTTGATACTGTTACGCCACCCATTTCGCAACCACAACCAAAGATAGCAAATCCTAAACATGCCATTTTTGCCGAAGGAGGGAATGATGTTGCAAAGCTATTAAGTATATCATAGCCAAATCCACCATTGTTGAAATATGTGCTAAGAGCATAGACCTTGATTAAAGCACCTAAAACCATCAATGAGCCTGAAAGAATCGCTGTGAAGCGAATGCCCATTTTATCTAAGATTACACCTGCAAAAATAAGGAATGCCGCAAATACATTGAGGAAAAATTCGCTTCCTCCGTAAGTGCCAAATACTGTTGAATTCCAATTAACTTGTTCTTCGAGCATTGTTTTTAGAGGAGAAAGCACATCTACAAACATGTAGGCAAAGAACATTGTACTACTCATCAATAGTAGTACCACCCAACGCCAAGAAGTGTCTCTTAGCGTTAATTTGTTGTTGTTTTGAGTCATTGTTTTGTTAAATTTTGATTTTTTATTTTAGTTATTATAAGTTCACTTTGTGTCAACAATATATTATGTATAGACCACAAAATTACTACTTTTTTGCAATTAGACAAACTTTTTTGATACCTAATCTGTATTGGTAGTTTGATTTTTTGTTGTATTTTTGCATAAAAAATTTTGTATGAATGAAGTGAAGTATCCATCTGTATTACTTGAAAATCTGGTAGAAGAGTTGCATAAATTGCCTGGAGTGGGTAAAAAAACTGCTTTGCGTTATGCTTTACACCTTTTAAAATCAGACGAAAAGAGTTCTATTGATTTAGGTAATTCTATATTAAAATTTCGTTCGGAGGTGATAAAATGTAGTGAGTGCCACAATATATCTGATAGTGAGATATGTGAAATATGTGCCAATCCGAAGCGTAATAGTAAATTGGTCTGTGTGGTGGAAAGTGTCTCTGATGTGATGGCGATAGAGAATACAGCTCAATTTGATGGTGTCTATCATATTCTTGGGGGCATTATTTCGCCTATGAATGGTATTGGTCCTGCCGATTTGGAGATTTTGTCTCTGGTCGATAGAGTCTCTGATGGTGATGTCGAGGAGGTGATACTTGCTCTTTCTCCTGATATGGAGGGAGATACGACAGCACTTTATTTGTATCGTAAATTGTCGCATTTGGATATAGATATTTCTACCATCGCAAGAGGGGTTGCGGTCGGTAATTCGTTGGAGTATGCCGATGAGATAACTCTTGGGCGAAGTATTGTTAATCGGGTTAAGTATTCATTGTAAAAAAATGGTTGAGTTATGAGTTTGTCGGATATACATCGTATGCAGGTGATTAAATTTGTGATAGGAGTCGTGTTGGTGGCAGTGGTGTCTGTTTTGCTTTTTTTTACTAAAAGTATGTTGGTGGTTGCTCCAAGTCAGTCTGTCGTAGATATCGTTAAAACTATTTTGCTTCTATATATATTAATATCTATTCCTGTGAGTCTTAAAATAGTTGGTGTTGTAATGAAAAAAAATAGTAACTTTGCAACATTGGAGGTTTGTGTCCGAAAATATACGACTGTGTCTGCCATTCGTCTTTGTTTGTTACTATTTGGTTTGTTGGGCGGAGTTGTATGTTATATTCTGTTTTATATGCAAGATATGTTGTATCTTATAGGAATAGAGGTGGTCGCTCTGCTGTTTTGTTTGCCTACATATGGTAGGGTAGAGCAGGAGATGGCTATTGTAGGGCAAAACGATAATGTTTAAGTGTATGATAATATAATAATATGGTTATAGCGGTAGATTTTGATGGCACAATAGTTGAAGAGGCTTACCCTAAAATAGGGGCACCTATCCCTTTTGCTATTGATGTTCTAAAAAAATTGATAAATGAGGAACATCATTGCCTTATCCTTTGGACGGTGCGTGAGGGCAGATTGCTTGACGAGGCGGTAGAGTATTGTCGAGAGCGTGGGGTGGAGTTTTATGCGGTCAATAAATTGCACCCTGAACAGTCGGACCAGATGCAATCTCGTAAGGTTGCGGTGGATATGTTTATAGACGACAGAAATGTTGGAGGTTTGCCTGATTGGGGAATAATTTATCGAATGATAACTCAGAAAAAGGATTGGCAAACTATTTTTTCCGATAGCAAAGAGATACATACATCGCCTAAAAAAGGATTTTTTAAGAGAATATTTTCGTAGAAATTTAATTTTTATAAAATGATACAAAGAATACAGACTATCTATTTGTTTTTTGTCGTAATATTAGGATTTTTGACAATATGTATGCCTTTGGTAGAGCATAAATTGTATCTATTAGACCTTAATATGGTTTTAGCACAGTCGTTGTTGGTTGTGACTGGTGTGATATTTGCTTTTGCTATGCCATTATTAGTTTTTGTAGTGATTTTTTTATACAAAAATAGGCGGTTGCAGATGAAATTATGCTGGGTTACTATTGCTATGATTGTAGTATATTACCTATGTATAGGGCTTTGGGCTTATAGTAGGTTTGAGTTTTTGTATGAACAGATGACGATGATTGATAAAATATCGGTAGCGTTGAATATGGTGTCGTTGTTTTTTGTTGTTTTGGCGTTGTTGTCGATAAAAAAAGATGAAAACTTAATCAAATCGCTTGACAGATTACGATGAAAAGAAAAGGTATTGTTTTGATAACGATTGTTTTGTCGCTCTGTTTTCGTATTGAAGTCCTAGGGCAGATAAGTAGTATGGGGCTTTATGGTGAAAATCCTCGTCATTTTGTCTCTTTGTCTTCTGGGGCTGGGTATTATTATGGTGATATTGAAACTCAAGGATTTTTCTCAAAAGAGTCTTCGGATAAGGTAAATGCTTTTTTGTCAAGTAGTTATCATTATTTCGTTGTTGATGTACTATCGATTCGTACTATGGCTACTTTAGGCAAATTATCTGGGCAACGAACTTATTATGGATTTAGGTCTAATTTTGTAGAGCCATCAATTGCGGTCGAATATTATCCATTTATTTTCGATGAAGGAAGTGCCGATGTATATATATTGGCTGGTTGTGGTGTGAATTTTAGTAGTATCGACTTTGAAGATAGACGGTTAGGATATAATAGGAAGGAGCATATTTATACGCCCATTATACCTTTGGGTTTGGGTTTTCGGTATTTTGTTACAAAGAACTTGTGTATAGGGGTTGAGTTTTCAACTCATTTGGCATTGATAGATAGCCCTAAGGGTATAAATTTAGATGGTTTCCCATACTACTACGAAGGAAGTTTACGAGGTAAACAATCTTCTTTTTTAGATGGTTATCACACTTTTGGCATTACTTTGGGGTATGGTTGGTTTAGTACAAATTAAATTTATTTTTTTAGATGAAAAAAAACATAATATATTTATTGACAATAGTTTTATTGGCTTCGTGTGTAACGCCGTCTCAATTGAACTATATGCAGAAGCCGTCTCGTACCGTGCCTGATTATGCAGATACGATTGGCTTCAAAGAGTATCGGATACAATCGGGAGACTACCTTAATATCGTAGTGCATTCGATAAAAAAGACAGATGTTTCGTTGTATAACTGCCAGAAAGGTGGTAATTTGATGGCTCTTAATGGAGATAATGCAAGTTCTCGCCTATGTTCTTACCTTGTAGAAGATGATGGGAATATAGATTACCCTTATTTGGGAGAGATTTATGTTAAAGGCAAGACAATAAGGGAGTTGAAGTATGAATTAGAAGATGTATTCTATAAAGATATTGCGAAATATGTTAGTGTAGATGTATATTTGGCCAATAGAAGTTTCTCGGTGATAGGTGAAAGTGGCTCTAAAAGAGTTAATATGCCGACTGAGAAAATCACCATTTTTCAGGCATTGGCTATGATAGGAGACCTGTCGATGTATGCCGACCGTTCTAATATTAAGTTAGTTCGTAGTTACAACGATAGCACTGTTGTCAAAGAGTTTGATTTGCGGAGTGAAAAAATTATAGACTCTGAATACTATTATATACAGCCCAACGATGTATTATATGTTCAGTATTCATTCCCTAAATATGTCGGTATCACACATATTTCTAATGCTATGAGTGTTACATTATCCACTGCCTCTTTTGGTCTTATGTTATATCGTTTGGTGAATTTAACCAAAGAGTCTATTGAAAAACAACAATCAAAATGAAATGTTCTATGAAAAAACTTAATAAATACATTATACTTTTGGTAGTTGTGCTTTTATCGTCTTGTTATACTCGTCATACCACAAGTCTTTTACAGGAGCGAAAAAGTTTACCACAATATGATAACGCTCAATATGAAAATTATAGATTGCAGGTTAATGATGAGTTGCTGTTGCGTGTGATTTCGAGTAAAGAAGAGGTAGTTCAGATATTCCCCTCTTCACAATCAGTAGGAATGGGTAATGCTAATAATATGTTGGCTTATCGTATCTACGAAGATGGAACAGTTGATTTTCCTTATCTCAAAAAAGTTCCTTTGGAAGGCAAGACTATCAAGGAGGCAGAGAGTATCGTCAGGGATAGATTAGTCGATTTTGCTGATGATATTGAGGTTAAGTTGGCTCTTAAAACACAATCGTTTTGTGTGATAGGCGAAGCAGGAAGAGGGTATTTCCCTATTTATAAAGAGAAAATGACTATATATCAGGCGTTAGCATTGTCTGGTGGAATACATGATGGTGCGGTGTTTAATAAAATTCGCATTATTCGTACCAAAAAGAATGAGACGATTATTAAATCGTTTGATATTAGAACTAAAAGCATCATAGATTCTGAATTTTATTATATACAACCCAACGATATTATATGCGTAGATGTTTCAAAGAAAAAGTTTTGGGCGTCAGGTAATTGGGCAGGATTTACAGGTCTTATTAGTTCTTCTGTAACATTCTTTATTTCAGTGTTCTCTTTTGGCGATAATTTTAAATAATATAATTAATAAAAAACTTACTAATGGAAACTTCTAATAATCAAATACAATCAATGCAACAATTCTCGGAAGAAGATAATACTTCATCGTTGAGTGTGATGGAGTGGATAATGCGTTGTGTTAGATATTGGTATCTGTTTGTCATAGGTGCTAGTATTGGCTTTGGATTGGCTTTTTACAAAAATCAAAAAGTCGTACCCAATTATTTGTCATATTCTCAGATTCTTTTGGAGGATAAGAAGGCTGACTCTTTTGCTACTTTGCAAAATTATAGTTCAAGAGGTAGTGGTAAAGGTGTTGAAAATCAGATTGTTATTCTTAAATCATGGGATATGGTTACTCGAACCATTGATAGTTTGCCACAGTTTAAGATAGATTTCTTTAAGATACTCACTTTCAAACAAAAAGCACTATATGAGAATCTCCCTATCAATGTAGAAATATTATCGACATACGACAACTCGTTTGATAATTATTATCGGTTTGAGGTTACAGGGGAAAAATCTTTTAACATATCTGTGCTTGATGAGCATGATGAGGTGTTGGAGGTGGTAGATGGAGAGTATGGTGAACCGATAGGGTGTAAATACTTTCTTGTCAAAGTTTTGCGAGATGAAAGGTATAATGAAATACCACAGTTTTATTTTAGGTTTAGAACTCGAATGTCTCTTATACAGGAATTTGTAGGAAGGTTAGAAGTTGCCCCAATAGATAAAACATCTGTCCTTAATTTGTCTTTGGCGAGTAATAACCCCGCCCGGGATATTGACTTTCTCAATCAACATTCCAAAAGTTTTTTGTCGAATAATTTGGACAGAAAGAATAGTGAAGCAGAAAAAACAATTCATTTTATTAACGACCAATTGAGCAATGTTTCTGACTCTCTCTCTCGTTCGGAAGCAAAATTAAATTCATATAAAATAGAACATAAGATATATTCGAGCGACATGACATCTGTACTAGTAGGACAGATGGAAAAACTCAAAAATCAAGGTAAACAGATTAAGTTAAGAGATGAATATTTTAAGTATATAAAGAGATATTTGAATAAAAATATTCAGACAGAGTCTTTGGCATCGCCTACTACCATTGGCATACAAGAGCCTCGTCTCATATCTTTGGTGGATAAATACAATGAATTGCAGTTGCAGTTGATAGATTTAGGTGTTAAAAATCCACAGTATGAAATAGTTATTGCTCAAATAGAGCAGATAAAAAAACAACTGAAAGAGTTGATAGCATCTGTGAGTGACGTTTATTCTATTGAGACAGATTTGTATAAGAAAGACTTGAATACTCTTAAAAGTGAATTGGTGGAGGCTCCAAGCAAGGAACTTCGTATGCTTGACTATCAGCGCAGATTTAGGATTAATGATGAATATTATACTTATTTATTGCAGAAAAGGGCTGCCGCCGAAATACTAAAAGCATCTAATACTCCTGATAATACAGTTTTGCAAACAGCGATGATTTCGGGACAACTAAACGACAAAGAGAAGCGTACTAACTATTTGATATTTATAGTGCTTGGACTGATGATACCAGTTGTACTTATTGTACTCAAAGAATTTATGAATAGTGCCGTTCGGACAGAGAAAGATGTTGATATTGCCACAAAAAATAGATTTGACATAATTGGCTCTGTACTTCATACAAAACACAAGACAGAAGATAAAGTTATTGCACCGAAATATCCTAACTCTTATTTTGTAGAGCAATTGCGTGTGATACGAACTAAGGTGGAGATTATATTAGGTCGCAAAGAGGCTATCACTATGCTAATATCTTCGACAGAGAGTGGTGATGGTAAGACTTATATGTCGCTTAACTTGGCTGGTGTTTTTGGTTTGCAGAACAAAAAGGTGTTGTTGATAGACTTTGATATTCGTAAGCCAAATCTTACAGAAAATCTACAAGAGTCTTTGTCTAAGCATAAGGTCGGTTTTGTAAACTATATGATAGGAGAATGCTCTTTGGAGGAGGCAATAGATACTACTGGTTATGGCTTTGACTTCTTAAAAGCAGGTGTTATGCCTCCTAATCCCGGTGAGTTTGTTCGCAGTCCCAAACTGGAGCAGATGATTACAGAACTAAAATCAATGTATGACTATATCATTATAGACACCTCTCCTTTAGGTTTGGTTACAGACTCTTATGCTCTATTCCCAATGGTAGATGTTAAGTTGTTGGTCGTTAGGAGTTTTAAGACTAGCAAGCGAGAGTTCTCCGAACTAACAAGACGATTGTATATGGATAAGGTTAAAAATGTTTATATCATACTAAATGACGTTGATAGGTCTAAAACAGGATATGGATATGGATATGGATATGGATATGGATATGGATATGGAGGCTCTAAAAAGAATAATGCATACTATGTTACTGCTGAATTTGAGAAAGAGAATACCACTGCATTTCAAAGAGTTATAGAATTTGTCGGAGATATAACTAAAAAAATAAGAAATATTAAAAAATAGTTTTGCTGGTAAGAAAAAAAGTATTACCTTTGCATCCTGAATTTTTATAGAAAAAGTATTTAAAACATATAAATAACAAAAAGAAAAATGTCAAGAGTTTGCCAAATAACAGGGAAAAGAGCAATGAGGGGCAATAATGTATCGCACTCAAATACCAAAACAAAAAGATTGTTTGACGTGAATTTGTTTGAGAAAAAATTCTACTATGTAGAAGAAGAGTGTTGGATTAGCCTAAAAGTCTCTGCTGCGGGGTTGCGTACTATTAATAAGAATGGATTGGATGCATCTTTGAAGAATGCTGTTGAGAAAGGTTATTGCAATTGGAATGATATTAAATTTGTAATGTAAAATTAGGAGGATATTGTAATGGCAAAGAAAAGTAAAGACGCAAGAGCACAAGTTATACTTGAATGTACAGAGCATAAAGAAAGTGGTATGCCAGGTACTTCTAGGTATATAACTATGAAAAATCGTAAGAATACGACAGAGCGTTTGGAGTTGAAAAAATACAACCCAATTTTGAGAAAAGTAACAGTTCATAGAGAAATTAAATAAAATAAGATATAAGACATGGCAAAGAAAGCGGTTGCATCATTGCAAAAAGGTGAAGGGCGTGGACACGCCAAGGTTATCAAAATGGTTAAATCTCCTAAAACAGGTGCATATATCTTCCAAGAAGATATGGTAATCAATGAAAAAGTAAAAGATTATTTTGCAAAATAAGATTACATATAAAAGATAAAATTTGTTTTCATAATAAGAGGAAGTGTTTGAGTGATTATATTGCTTAAACACTTTTTTTATTGATTTTATTTGTATAAATTTGCATTTTAATAATTATATACTAAACAAATTCTGTGTATGAAAAAAGCGATATTGTCTATTATAGTTTTTCTTGTGTCTGCAACTTTGGTGGCAAATAATACTAAAAGTGTACTGAAAAAAGCAACTATATATTTTTCTGGTGCCGATTTGACTCATACGGCAACCGTAGTTTTAAGCAAAGGTGAAAATCAGGTAGTTATCGATGGGCTTACACCCAATATTGATATTAACTCATTGAAAATAAATGTAGGTAATGGGGTAGTGGTCGCTTCTTCGGAGTTTACAAACGACTATTTAACTACTAAAAAATCTTCTGCATATATCAAAAAGTTACAAGACTCGATAAGAGTCTCAAAAGCGGAGTTGGCGAGAATTGTTGCCTCTATCAAAATATCTACCAATGCTTTGGATTTGTTGAAAAAGGGAGTAGAAAGTAATCTCGGTAATAATGTAGAGAATAGCAATGGGACCGTTCATAAGAATTTGTCTTTGGTGGAGATTAGTCAAAATCTTGATTTTTATAATACAAACGCATCGAAGTATGAAAAAGAAATTTACGAAAACAGTATCCGTAAAAATGAACTTACTCTGACCATCAACCGATTGGATAGCCAACTTGCTCAGGAGCAGGGCAAACGAGGAGTTTTTAATGGGATATTGAAACTCAATTTATTGGCTTCATATAATACAAATTCTACCGTAACAATTTCCTATTTCACACCATTGGCAAGTTGGACACCGTTTTATGACATGGTGATAGATGATACGGCAAAACCAGTTCTTCTTAAAGGGAAAAGTAAAATCAGGCAGAGGACTGGTATTGATTGGGAGAATATTAGAATAGTTTTGTCTACTGCTACGCCTTCTCGTTCAAAAGATGCACCAGTGCTGTCGCCTTATTATCTTAACTTTGTATATGCTCAAGACTATGGTGTCAGGCGTAAATCCGCTCCTATGATGTTGATGCGTGCTTCTAATACAGTTGATTATGCAAAAGAAGAAATTATGGAGTCAGATGCTGTCAATGCCTCAGCACCATTTTATGTGGTAGATGGTGTCCCTTTTGATGGTGATATCAACTCTATCGACCCGTCAACTATTCAATCAACCGAAGTGATTGATGCTGCTCAAGCCGTTCAAATATATGGTTCACAGGCATCTAATGGGGTAGTAGCTATCTATACCAAACAGATGGAGGATTATATTCTATCCGAAGAAAAAAATATAGCTACTGAGTACAAAATAGATTTGCCATATACGGTGCCGGGTAATGGAAATGACCAAATTGTTGATATGAAAAGTTATCATATAGAGGCAGAGTATAACTATTTGTCTGTGCCAAAAGTTAATGCGAAGGTTTTTCTAATGGCAAATTTTAAAAATTGGGAGAACTTGAATATTCTATCTGGACTTGCAAATATTACTTATGATGGCACTTATGTTGGTCAAACCTATCTGAATACATCTCAAACAAACAACCAAATAGCGGTTACTCTATCTACCGACAGTCGTGTCTCAATTAAGCGAGAAAAGATGAAAGATTTTTCGCAAATAAAAACTTTTAGTAGCGATGTGAAGGTAACTTTGGGGTATAAGATTGTTGTAAAAAACAACAAAAATAGCACTATAAAGGCTACTATCAAAGAGCAATATCCTATATCTATGCAAAAAGATATAAAAGTTGAACTTATAGAAAAAGAGACCACCTTGCCAACCACAAATAACGAAGTAACAGGTGAAATTACTTGGGATTTTGAACTTTCGGCTGGGCAGAGCAAAGAGTTTGTAATAGCATATAGTGTGAAATATCCAAAGAATGTCAAGATTAATTTATAATATAGATTGTATGATGAAAAGATTCTTGTTGTTGAGCATTATCACTTGTTCGCTGTTGGCAAAAGCCCAATATACAGATGATTTTTCAGATGGGAATTTTACTGTTAATCCTTTGTGGAGTGGTACAACAGAAAAGTTTGTTGTTGATAATGGTATATTACAACTTGATGATAAAGAAGCCTCTGGCAGTGGTTCTTTCAAGGCATATCTATCGACACCGTCAGAAGCAGTTGTCTCTGCACAATGGCAAATGAGAGTAGTAGCAGATGTCAATCTTACAAGTTATAATTATGTGCGATATTATTTGATAGCCGATAGGGCAGATTTTTTAGATGACTCTTTGACAGGGTATTTTGTGCTTGTTGGTGGGGCAAAAAAAAATATATCTTTGTACAAACAAAACGGTAAGGCTATCACAAAAATAATTGATGGCACAGATAATAGACTTAATGTATCTTTGCCCAATGAATTGGAAATAAAAATCACATGTGATGACTCCTTTAACTGGCAATTGTATTCTAAATTGTCATCAGAGAACGACTTCCGTTTAGAGGGGCAAACAGAGAGTGTTGTCTCGTCAAATTGTTTGTATTCAGGAGTTTATTTGTCATACTCTTCTTCTAATAAGAACAAGTACTCGTTTGATGATTTTGTAGTTGTCGGCGATGATTATACTCCACCAGTTAATAATAGTGATAGGCATTCGTTAGTCTTCAATGAGGTAATGGTAGACCCAGAACCAGCAATAGGGGTGTTGCCTAACGCTGAATATATAGAACTATACAATCGTACCGAAAAGGCTATTGATTTATCGGGTTTTGTGCTTGAGTGTGGCAGGGGTAAAGGCATTATTGAGGAGGGTGTCATCGCAGCCAAAGGCTATTTGCTACTGTGTGATTATAAATATAAATCCGATTTTGAAAATTTTGGGAATATAGATGTGGCTAATATGTCATATTTTCCTTCTTTGTCTAATGGTGGAGCATTAATAAATCTTAAAACGCCAGAAGGTAATACGGTAGCGTGGACAGATTATTCTGATGAGTGGTATGGTGATGATAATTTACGCAAAGAGGGTGGTTTTTCTCTCGAAAGAGTTGATGTAAATAATTTAAATAATGATGTAAATAATTGGCGTCCTTCTAACGATACTTCTGGTGGTACTCCAGGACGTGTAAACTCTTCTGTGGATACAAACCCAGATACAGAAGAGCCTAAATTAATAGCGGTAAGTCTTTTGAATGATAACTCTTGCCAACTGATTTTTAATAAAGAGATGAGTTTAGAAAAGATAACATCTTTGTATAACTATATTTCGTCTGATGTTGCCATTACAAAGGCAGTTGCAGTAGAACCATGCTATAATAGGCTTACTCTTACCTTTGCACCAACTTTATCGAGTGATACGATTGAGATAGAGATTAATAATCTTACTTGTGTGTCTGATTTTTCTATGGATAAGGTGTCGTTTAGACTTGCTAAACCCCAGTCTGTGCTTCGTAATGATGTGGTTATTAACGAGTTAATGTATAACACTGATGATAATACGGCGGAATATATCGAACTGTACAACAATAGTAATAAGGTGATAAACATTGCTCAACTATTTATGAGTAGGCGATACAAAGGTAATCTTGATGCCAAGAAGACTATTTCTAACGATAGCGTTTTGCTATTTCCACACCAATATTTGTTGTTGAGCAGGGATATAGAGGCAGTTTGCAGTCGCTATGCTTGTGGGATAGATGGTATTAATATAGAGACCTATCTCAATTCGCTGTCTAATACCGAAGGTAATGTTGTCATATGCCTCAACAATGCGGATATTATTGATGAGTTTGACTATTCGGATAAAATGCAGTCGCCCTCTGTTATTGATTCTCGTGGAGTCAGTTTGGAACGGATAAATCCACATAAACCTACGAATGATATAAATAATTGGGCAAGTGCATCTTTTACAGAAGATTATGGTACTCCCTCTCGGCAAAATTCACAATATGATATTACTGACTCACAGTCTGATGACCGCTATTGGCTCGATTATGAGACTTTTACTCCCGACAACGATGGGTTTCGTGATTTTTTGTTGTTAAACTATAAGTTTGATGAGCAATACAATATCACTGCTACGGTTTATAATCCGATAGGTGTTAAGGTTAAAGTCTTGTGTAATAATCTTATAGCGGGTTCTACTGGCGTTATAAGGTGGGACGGCAGTGCCGAAAATGGCTCTTTGGCAGATGTGGGTATATATGTGATTAAAATTGTTGCCGTTGGCACAGAAAAGGTTTTGACCGATAAGATAGTTTGTGTTTTAGGTATGAAATAAGTTTTTTATATATTGTTGTATAATGAATTATTTCAGGCATTCCTGCTCTATAAATTATTTTTATTATCTTTGCCAAAAAATTTTATAATAATACGATGGATAAATTAAGTTACGCACTAGGTGTTAGTTTTGGGCAACAGATAGCCCAAGCAAATCTGAATATATCAGATTTTCAATCGTTTGCCAAAGGTATGGAGACGATAATGAAGGGTACAAAACCAGAAGTTGAATTTTCGGAATGTCAGCAAATTTTGAATGACTATTTTCAACAGATACAAGAAGAAGAAAATAAAAAAGCAGGCTTAGCAAAGAAGGAAGGAGAGAGTTTTCTTAAAGAAAATGCAAAACGCCCTGAAATAGTTACTACTGATAGCGGTCTGCAATACGAGGTTTTGACAGAAGGTTCAGGCGATAAGCCAAAAGCAAATGATATGGTTAGGGTGCATTATCATGGCACTTTAATAGATGGCACTGTGTTTGATTCATCTGTGCAAAGAGGTACACCTGCCGAGTTTGGCGTGGGGCAGGTCATCAAAGGTTGGGTAGAGGCTCTACAATTGATGCCTGTTGGTGCTAAATATAAACTATATATCCCTTCTGACCTTGCCTATGGCAGTCAAGGGGCTGGTGCTATGATAAAGCCTCACTCTGCACTTATTTTTGAGGTGGAACTGTTGGATATTATTAAATAATAACATAAAAAATACAAATAAACAATTTACAAAAAATGAAACGAATAATTCTTTTCGCAACCGCCGTTGTCACTTTTGCATTTACGGCTTGTAATGGTGGTCTTAAGACTACTGAAAAATTAACTAATGAGTTGGATTCTGTAAACTATGCTTTTGGCGTAGCCAATGGTGCCGGGTTTAAAGGTATGTTTGCACCAGAAGATGCTACTGACGAAAACTTTAAAGCAATGCTTAAAGGATTTGCCGATGGCTTCAAGGAGACTTCTGACGATGTCAAAGAAAAAAATGAGGCTATTACCGCAGGTATTCAGTTCCGACAAAGTATCCAACAAGGTTTCTTGTTGGGCGACAGTTCTTTGGTTATAAACGAAGAAGTGATGTTTAGTGCAATAGACTCAATGCTTGAAGGGGAAACAGAAGTGAATGGCTTTTCAAAAGAGACAGCCAATCAATATTTCTTTAAAATGTACCAAGAACTTCGTAATGACACTCTCCCTTCTCAAAAGGTTTCACAAAGCAAACTTGATTCGTTGAGTACTGCATATGCGGTTATGCAAAGTGCTAATTATACTGCACATATCAATGACTCTAATCGTAGCGAGTTTGTCAAAAATTTTAAGAAGGGTAGAGACATAACATCATCAACAGAGCGATTTGAATATCTTGGTCGCACTATGGCAATCTCTGGTTACAATGTGTTTAGTGATAAGGGGCTTTTAGGAGACTCTACATTGACATTGGAAGCAAACCTAATGGTTGTCGGTTTGAATGCCGGTACGCTTGGTGACACTACTATTTTTACACCTGATTCGGCAAGAGATTATTTGAGGCAGGTAGATGAGAAAAGAAGAGAGGCAAGAAATATGAAACTATATGGTGAATGGAAAAAGCAAAATGAAGAATACCTTGTGGAGGTAGCCCAAAATGATAATTTGCATAAAACTGAAAGTGGATTGCTTTATGAAGTTTTGAAAACAGGTAAAGGTGCTATGCCTACTGCTACCGACAGAGTGAAAGTTCACTACAAAGGTATGCTTATAGATGGCACTGAGTTTGATTCTTCTTATGAAAGAAAACAACCTACTGAATTTGGTGTAAACCAGGTGATTAAAGGTTGGATAGAGGGGCTACAACTTATGCCAGTTGGTTCTAAATATAAATTCTACATACCGCAATATCTTGCTTATGGTGGAAACTCGGCAGGTGATGTTATCAAGCCTTTTTCTACACTTGTATTTGAAGTAGAGTTGCTTGATATTGTTAAGTGATTCTTTGGAATTACAAAACTAAAAAAGACTACCTAATCGAAAGAAAAGGTAGTTTTTTTGTTTGCCACTGTAAAAAAATGTGACCTTGTGTTTTTGAGTGTGGTGTTAATCTAATTTTTCACCGTAAGCCAAGTCTCCTGCATCGCCAAGTCCAGGTACGATGTATGCGTGTTCATCTATTTTTTCGTCAATGGTAGCGGTCCAAAGAGTTATATGCTCTGGCATCACTGTTTGTAGATAATCAATCGCATATTGCGAAGATATGACACTTGCCAAATGTATATTAGCTGGAGTGCCTTTACTCAATAATGCTTTGTACGACATCTCCATAGAGCCACCAGTAGCCAGCATAGGATCGGCTATGATAAGCGTCTTGTCGTTGAGGTCGGGTGATGATATGTACTCTACGTGAATATCAAAGTCGTTTGCATTGCGATATTTTCTGTATGCAGATACAAAAGCATTTTGAGCATCGTCAAAGATAGATAATATACCATTGTGTAGAGGTAGTCCAGCACGAAGTATAGAAGATACTACAATCTGTTCTGCTACGATATTTACCTTTGCTTTGTCGAGAGGTGTCTGTGTGATTGTTTGGCGATACTCCAACGCTTTGCTCAATTCGATGGCTATTACCTCGCCGATACGCTCAATGTTTCTTCTGAAACGCAAAGAGTCTTTCTGGATTTCAACATCTCTAATATCTCTTATAAAATTGTTTAAAACGGAGTTTTGTTGTGATAAATCTACTACTTTCATCGATTAAAATTAAATATTATATAGTTCGTTAAGGTCAAAAATGATATAATTACAAAATTGAGCAAAGTTAATATTAATTATCTAGATGTACAATAGTTTTTTTTATTAGTGTATTAATTATGTTACCTCAACCACGGTGTATCGTATGCAGGAGCCTCTCTTTGGTCGTAGTGATATAGTCGGTAGTTGTGCATCTTCTTTGATATAGATGCGTGTTTAGAACGATAAAATGGTAACATATAGCCTATGCCAACTTCCAGCATTTCGGCTTTGTGTATATGCGACTTCACTCCTATTTGTAAAACAAAATTGTCGTACACTCTATAACGCAATGCAAGGCGGAAATAGCTCCAGCCATCTTCTATACTTGGGTCATATTTGTAAAATAAGCCTCTCTTCTCTTTGATATCAGCATATCTATTTCTTATGGGGTCGTATAGATAAAATCCTAAATCAATAACACCTGTTACTCGTCCCATAATTAACTCATTATTCAATGATAACCCAGTTTTTATTTTGTTTGTTATCTTATCTTCTTCTATAAGATATTTGGTAAAGGTTGGATTATGTTCGGTAGGTCTATTGGTGAATATTCCATCGTAGAAGATGTCAGTACCACCCCCAATAGCATACCAATCGGTCAAAGGCGTGGTCATACCAATGTGTATCGATCCTACTAGGTAGTTTTGATGGTCTTTGAAATTGACTTGCCGAGAGAATGCCGAAGCAACTATTTTACCTTCAAAATCGAAAGGTAATCCGTATGCAGGATTATATACTAGACGATTGTACATTCTGCCAAAAGCGTATCTGATGCCCATTTGTGATTGGTATATGTTCATTCCGAAATTTGGATTTCTAAAACTTCCATTGCTCATATGCGACAAGCCAATATCGGCATACAGTGATACTTGTTCGGTGATTTTTATATCGGTGTTGATACCTGCCGTTATGTAGCAGTTGATGGGGGAGCTAAATGCTCCGTTGGCTGTTGGGGCATTTACTCCGTTTAGAGTGTCGCCATCAGCCCAAGTTTTTGTAACGTAACTTATCCCAGTCCCTATTTTTAGATTTAAGCCAAATATTCTGCTATCTACAAATGGAATTGCAACATAGGGATAGGCGTATATTACATTGCCAAGAAGTTGATCGTTGCCAAGATTGATAGCCCCAAGACCAATACCAACATTGGGGAATCTCCAAAATTGTTGCCACTCGTTCTCTCCATCAGCAGAGATTTCAAATGCTATTTCCCCCCCCTTGACCTTGTCTTTGGCAATTGCTTTTAGGTTTGGGCAATGAGGGTATATCTTACCAATCAAAAATCCCCCTTTGACTTCGTATCGATATTGAGCATCTATATTTATGTTCAGAAATAGCATCAAAGCAAATGCTATTAGATATTTTGTACGATTATATGACTGCATATTGTTTTTTTTCATTATTTTTGCGAAGTTAGTAAATTTAAATCTATTTATTTGTATAATTATTATAAAAAAACAACAAAATTAGTAACATTAAACAAAATATGAAACAATTATCAGTGATAGCAAAACACGAGTTTAACTCATTTTTTAGTTCTTTGACGGGCTATATTATAATGTCTCTATTCCTTCTCGGGCAAGGACTCTTTTTGTGGGTTTTGCCCAATGAACATAATGTCTTTGGTAGTGGATATGCTTCGTTAGATGGATTATTTACTATTACTCCATATCTTTTTCTGTTCCTATGCCCAGCCATTACGATGCGTAGTGTTGCCGAAGAGCAACAGCAAGGCACACTCGAACTGCTATTTGTACGTCCGATACAAAAGTATAAGATAATATTGGGCAAGATATTGGGAGCGTGGGGCGTTGTGCTGATAACTCTTTTGTTGTCGATGGTCTGGTTTGTGGCTATTTGGTTTTTGGCTTCGCCACGAGGAAATGTTGATAGCGGTGCTTTTTTGGGGTCGATGATAGGACTTATGTTGTTGTCGATGGTGTATGTTGCTATTGGCGTTTTGTCGTCTGCGATGACAAATAATCAGATATTTGCCTTTTTGTTTGCTGCGACATTGAGTTTTTTTTTCTTTGTGGGGTTTGACTTTGTGGCACTATTGTTTGCCAAGGGTTCGGTTAGCAATTTAGTGGCATCAATAGGCATCAATTATCACTATAAATCTATATCTAGAGGCGTGGTAGATAGCAGAGATTTGATATATTTTGCCACCACTACCGCCGTTGTTATATATCTTGCTGTTTTTATTATAAAAAGAAAATAGAGCGATAAATCCTAATACACTGTTTTTGTTATGATAGTGATGAAAGCCTCTGCTGGTAGTGGCAAGACATACAATTTGACCTTGCATTTTATTTCTCGTCTTGTATTAGAAGGTAAAAATGCTTTTCTAAAAATACTTGCCGTTACATTCACCCAAGATGCTACGGCGGAGATGAAGTTGCGTATCTTGTCAGACCTTTATGCTATTGCTAATGATAGAGACCCACAACTTGTTACCAATATCATATCTATGGTACAAAAGCAGGGCAAGAGGGTAGAAGAGCAGGAGGTTAGAACCATTGTAAAAGAGGCACTTTTTGCTATATTACACAACTATGGCAGTTTTAATGTCGGCACTATAGATAGTTTTTTTCAGCGAGTGCTTCGCAATCTGGCACGGGAGTTGGGCAAGGGTTCACGCTTTAATATTGAACTGAATACTACCAAAGTGATAGACAATGCTGTGGAGCAATTAATCGTTAAGTCGCATCACGACAAAGAACTTCTTCGATGGTTACAAAAATTTATTACAGACAAAATAGATAGCGATAAGTCGTGGAATATAGAGAATGACTTGAAACGCTTTGGAACACAGATTTTCAATGAATATTATCAAAAAAATCAGAAACAGTTGGCTGATGTTACTACGCGAGACCCCAAAATTTTTGAAAAAAAGATAAAAGAGTGTAGGGAGATACAGGCTATTTTTGAAAATTATTTGAAGAGACAAGCAGATAAGTTTGAGCGGTTGTGTGAGCAAAAAGGTTTGAGTGAGGCGATTTTTTATCGTAAATATCTGCCTAATTATTTTAAAAAGTTCAAAAATAATGACTTTGACTTTGAAAATACAAAATCTGTTGAAGGATTTAAGGATAGCCCTGAGACAATGGTAGTGAAATCTACTACTGCTGGTGATTTGTCTATGGTTAAGTCCGATGTCCATAGGCTCTTTTTAGATACAGAAAATTATCGTCAAAAGAATATGGAGAACTATATCTCGGCAAAAATATATATCGCCAACATATATCAACTTGGCATCATCAATGCTATATCCAAAGAGATTGAGTTGCAGAGTAGAGAGACGAATAGATTTATTTTACAAGATACCACGATGCTACTATCTGCAATGATAAAAGACCAAGATTTTTCGTTTGTTTATGAAAAAATAGGTGCCGAGATACAGAATGTAATGATAGATGAGTTTCAAGATACTTCGTTTTTGCAGTGGGAGAATTTTAGGGCGTTGCTCTCTGATATTATAGCCTCTGGACGCTTCTCGTTGTTGGTCGGCGACGTCAAACAGAGTATATATCGTTGGAGGAATAGCGACTGGGAAATACTTAATAATATAGAGAAAAATATAGATGGTCGTATAGAGATAGAGACACTTAATGACAATTGGCGAAGCGGTAAAAATGTTGTTGAGTTTAATAATAAAGTTTTTGCAGAAGTGTCAAACAAAATCGCAAGCACTCTGTTTGATAAGGCGAAAGAAAATCCTTTTACAAAGGCATATTCAGATGTTTGTCAACAGCCCAAGAGAGACAATTTGAAAGGTTATGTTAGGGTTGAGTTTATAGATAGTGACGGAGAAGGCTCATCAAAGACCATCTTTGTAGATAAAGCCAAAGAGAGGCTTCGGGCGACCCTCCAACAACTTGCCGACAAGGGCTACCCCGCCACTGATATTTGTATTTTGTGCCGAAAAAATAGAGAAATAGAGGATATATCGCAATTCCTAGCGAGTAAGCCTATCGAAGGCAATGATGAGTATAAGAATATTATCTCTACCGACGCGTTCTCTTTTGGGTCGTCATCTTTGGTGCGATTGATAGTTGCGGGGCTACATCTGGTATATAATCCTCAAAACGGCATAGCAAGAGAGGCTTTTGATACTCTTTGTGAAAGTTTGCAAGTCGATGACAAGCAGAGGGAGAACTATTTTGTGTCAAACAAACTGAAAACCAGTTCGATATATGCTATGGTGTTGGGCATTGTGAAACATTTTTCGCTTGAAGATACGAGGTTTGCTCATCAGTCGGGATATATGTATGCTTTTGTGGAGAGTGTTATGGCATATCAACGAGATGTGAGTAGCAATTTGTCGCATTTTCTCAAATATTGGGAAGAGGAGTTGAGTGCCAAGAGTGTGGGAGGTAGTTCTGCCAAAGGCATACGCATAATGACCATACATAAGTCGAAAGGCTTGGAGTTTGGAACGGTTATTATCCCTTTTGTCTCTGGCAAGATGGCAAGTTATTCTACTCCTTTGAAAACTAATTATGTGTGGTGCGAAGGCAAACAAAAGCCATTTGATTTGCCCATTTTCCCTGTTGAGTTTAATAAAAATATGAGACGCTCTGTCTTTAAGGATGATTTTGAGAAAGAGAGGAAGATGGCTATTATGGATACTCTTAATGTCTATTATGTGGCTTTCACACGAGCCGTAGAAAATTTATTTATTTTTGCTCCAAATATTGATAAAGAGAGTGCCGATGTGCCATATTTTGAGTCTCTTTTGAGAAATTGTCTCGATACGAAAGATGATTTGTCGTATGAGGTTGGGTGTTTGTGTGATTTTAAGGAGCAAGTCAAAGATAAACAATTTTTTAATCCTTTTGAATATGGGCTTGGGAAAGAACTACCTATTCATTTTGATGTTAGGGAGGAGATGTTTGGAAATACTACCTTTTTTCAATCAAACTTGTCTCTTAAATTTGATTATGGTAAGGCAGAATTATCTAATAATCAGTTTGTTGAAGAAGGAATTATTATGCACAATCTATTCTCTCGCATAGAGACGGTGGCAGACATAGACTCCGCTGTATGTCGTCTTATTTTTGATGGTACTATATCGGCTGGTAAGAAAGATTTTTATTGTGATTTTATAAAAAATGCTTTGGCAGATAAAAGGATAAAAGATTGGTTTACAGGTGAATATGAGGTGCTAAATGAGAGGAGTATCCTCAAAAAATATCATCAAGATAAGGTGAAGCAATATCGTCCCGATAGGGTTATGACCAAAGGCAAAAGAGCCATTGTGGTGGATTATAAGTTTGGTACTCCTTTCAGTGAACATAAGGAGCAGATACAGAAATATGTTAGTCTGTTGCAAGAGATGGGTTATAATGATGTCGAAGGGTATTTGTGGTATGTCAAAGCACAAAATATTGTATCTGTATGAAATAATTTTACATATTATAGCCTTAATATACAGGTTTTTAGTTGTGGAAATAATATTTTTTTGATATTGCAAAAAAAAATTGTACCTTTGTAAGTTCAAAAAAACACCATTACTATGAGACAACTTAAAATTACCCCTTCTATTACACATCGTGATAGCGATTCATTGGATAAATACCTACAAGAGATTGGTAGAGAGGAACTTATAACTATAGACCAAGAGATAGAATTGGCACAGCGTATAAGAAAAGGAGACCAGATGGCACTTGATAAATTGGTTAGAGCCAATCTTCGTTTTGTGGTTTCGGTGGCAAAGCAGTATCAAAATCAGGGTCTGTCCTTGCCAGATTTGATAGACGAAGGTAACCTTGGGCTTATTAAGGCTGCAGAGAAATTTGATGAGACAAGGGGGTTTAAGTTTATCTCTTATGCTGTATGGTGGATTCGTCAATCAATCTTACAGGCTTTGGCAGAGCAGTCTCGTATAGTACGTCTCCCGTTGAATCAGGTTGGTGCGTTGAATAAAATAAATAAAGCATTTCAGCGCTTCGAGCAAGAGCATGAACGCCTTCCGTCTATTGAGGAGGTCGCATCTGGTCTCGAATTGTCGCTTGACAAGATTAATGATACTATGAAGGTGTCGGGCAGACATATTTCGGTCGATGCTCCATTTGTGGAGGGTGAGGACAACTCTCTTTTAGATGTGTTGATGAATGACGATTCGCCTGTGGCTGACCAAAAACTTATGAGCGAGTCTTTGCTAACGGAGATAGAACGAGCCTTAGACTCTCTACTCCAAGAGAGAGAGAGGGATATAGTCAAGATGTTTTTCGGTATCGGAGGGCGTCCGGAAATGACTTTGGAGGAGATAGGCAATGAGTTTGGGCTTACTCGTGAGCGTGTGCGTCAAATCAAAGAGAAGGCTATTCGCCGTCTTCGTAGTAATTCTAAAAATAAATTGCTCAAAGTCTATCTTGGGTAAATGATATAAAGCAGAGTTAAGCACTTTCGATATTTTATAATATTGTTGGTGCTTTTTTATGTTGTTTATTACGATAAAAAATATTACCTTTGTAAATTATTTTTAATTAATTAGTGTATCACTTTTTTGTGATACTTATTGTTTAACCATTTAAATTATAAAACAATGGAAGAAGTAAATTCAACCAATGAACCACAAGTAGTGGAAAGTGCTGTAAAAACAGCTGTTAATCAGTCGGTTATGCCAGATGATAATTTCGATTGGGATTCTTACGAAAAAGGAGATAACATCGAAAGCAATCGCACAGCAGATGCCGAACTTTATGATAAAACTCTTAGCCAAATCAATGACCACGAAGTTGTAGAGGGTACTGTCGTATCAATAAACAAAAGAGAAGTGGTAGTAAACATTGGCTTTAAGTCTGATGGAGTGATTCCTTATGCCGAATTTCGTTACAACCAAGATTTGAAAATAGGTGATACTGTAGAGGTTTTTATTGAGAACCAAGAGGATAAAAAAGGGCAGTTGATACTATCACATAAGTTGGCTCGTCATGCTCGTGCTTGGGCAAAAGTGGAGGCCGCAATGGAAAGCCAAGAGATTATTACTGGATATATAAAATGCCGTACCAAAGGTGGTATGATAGTAGATATATTTGGCATTGAAGCGTTTTTGCCAGGTTCACAAATCGATGTTAAGCAAATACAAGACTTTGATGCTTATGTAGATACTACTATGGAGTTCAAAATTGTTAAAATCAATAATGAGTTCAAAAATGTGGTTGTTTCTCATAAGGCTCTTATCGAAAAAGAACTTGAAGAGCAACGCAAAGAAATCATATCTCGCCTTGAAAAAGGACAAGTGCTTGAAGGTACTGTTAAGAATATCACCTCATACGGTGTGTTCATCGACCTTGGTGGCGTAGATGGATTGATACATATTACTGACCTAAGTTGGGGACGAGTGAAGCATCCAGAAGAGATGGTTCAGATTAATGATAAAATTAATGTTGTGATATTAGACTTTGATGAAGAGAAACGCCGTATCGCTCTTGGTCTTAAACAACTTACTCCTCATCCTTGGGATGCTCTTGATCCTAACCTAAACATTGGCGATAAGATAAAAGGTAAGGTAGTTGTAATGGCAGATTATGGTGCATTTGTGGAGATAATACAAGGCGTAGAAGGTCTAATTCATGTCTCTGAGATGAGTTGGAGTCAACATTTGCGTTCTGCAAATGATTTCCTTAAAGTTGGAGATGAAGTAGAGGCGGTTGTACTTACATTAGACCGTGAGGAGAGAAAAATGTCTTTGGGTATGAAACAATTGAAACAAGACCCATGGGAAAATATCGATTCTAAATACTCTGTTGGTTCTAAACATACGGCTAAGGTGCGTAACTTTACAAACTTTGGTGTGTTTGCTGAGCTTGAAGAGGGCGTAGATGGATTGATTCACATTTCAGACCTCAGTTGGACAAAGAAAATAAAACACCCATCAGAATTTACTCAACTTGGTGCCGACATAGAGGTAGTAGTCTTGGAAATAGACAAAGAAAACTCTCGTCTTTCTCTTGGACATAAACAACTTGAAGAAAATCCTTGGGATGTATTTGAGACTATCTTTACAGAAGGCTCTATTCACGATGGTACTATAGTCGAACTCTTTGACAAAGGAGCCGTAGTTGCTCTTCCTTATGGTATAGAAGGTTTTGCTACTCCAAAGCATCTTGTTAAAGAAGATGGTAGCCCTGCGAAAATAGACGAAAAACTTCCATTCAAACTCATTGAGTTTAATAAGGATTCAAAACGAATTATTTTATCGCATAGCCGTATCCACGAAGACGAAGCTTATAAAAACAATCCAGCATCTGACAATAATGATAATCAAAAAGAGAACAAGAAACCGATTCCAGCTCCTAAAAAGGCAAAAACTACTTTGGGAGATATAGAGGCTCTTTCTGATTTGAAAGATCAAATGCTGTCTGATGCAAAAGAGGCTATGGAAGAGCAATCTAAAAAAGAGGACTAACCCTTTTTGATGGATTGTGAACGAAAATCTATTGTGATATTTCGTAGATAGCACAAAATAAATATTCCACATCGTTACAAGATAAAAAATTGTGGTGGTGTGGGATTTTTTTGTCTAAAACAAGTTGCTGAGGGGCTAAAAGGTATTGGTATGATGTTTGGTAATTATTTGCTATCTTTGTATTTAGTTTTATATGAATAGGAAATTAAATACAGAAGAGATAGTTAGAGTATCCGCAGATGAGTTTAAATTGTTGAGCAAAACGCCTTTGGTAGTGGTGCTTGACGATATTAGGAGTATGCATAATATTGGTTCTATATTTCGTACTTGCGATGCTTTTTGTATAGAAAAAATATTTTTGTGTGGTATAACTGCTGTTCCTCCAAACAATGAGATTCACAAATCAGCTTTGGGTGCGGAGTTCTCTGTGGAGTGGGAATATTTCGAATCATCAGATATGGCAGTTAAGCAACTTATAGATGATGGTTATATAGTATATTCGATAGAGCAGACCGAAAATAGCATTATGTTAAATGCTATCGATGTGGATAAGGATAGAAAATATGCTATTGTATTGGGGAATGAGGTGTTTGGAGTCTCTCAAACGACCATTGACTTGTGTTGTGGGACTATCGAAATTCCTCAACTTGGCACAAAGCATTCGCTAAATGTTAGTGTTGCTGGGGGATTGGCTATATGGGAGTTTTTTAATAAATTGAGATAAAATAAAATACTATTATTATATGAACAAGCATGTATATTTTTTTAGGAAAACAGTGATAGCATTGATGTTCGCTATGTACTCAAGTATTGCATTTGGGCAGTCGGTAGATATAGTCGAGGCACTGCGAACCCCCAATAGTAGTGGAGTGGTAGTAGATATTCATCAGTCGGAGGCAATATCTTATGTTTTAAATCAAGGGGGCAATCAGAAGCGTGATGTGGAGTTGTTGTCTGATGGTTGGGCAGTTCAAATTTTCTCTGACAATTCGGTCGGTGCTATGGAAGAGGCCTTTCGTATAGAGACTATGGTCAAAGAGTTATTGCCTTATGAATATGTCAAAGCCGTTCGAATACCCCCTTTTTGGAAAGTGCGTGTCGGTCAGTTTGAGCATAGAGAAAAGGCTGAAAGACTCAAAGAGCATATAGTCAAAGAGTTGCCCGAACTTAAAGGGTATGCTTATATCGTTAAGTTTAACAATAATTGAGATGTATTATAAAATTAATATATGTGATATATGAAAATAATATGTGTCGGCTGGAACTACCACGAACATAATAATGAGATGAGTATGCATGATATACCGGCTACTCCTACGATATTTCTCAAGCCTGACTCTGCCATATTGCGAGAAAATAAGCCATTCTTTATTCCTGATTTCTCATCTCAAATAGAGTATGAGTGTGAATTAGTCTATCGAATCAATCGTATTGGCAGACATATATCAGAGAAGTTTGCTCATCGTTATTATTCGGAGGTTGGGCTGGGTGTCGATTTCACGGCACGAGATGTGCAGAATCGCTGTCGGCAGTTGGGCGAACCGTGGGAATTGGCAAAGGCGTTCGACAATTCGGCAGTAGTGGGAGAGTTTTTCTCTATTGATGAGTTGGCAATTGATAATCCTATCTCTTTTTCTCTTTTGAAAAATGGTAAGACAGTGCAGAAGGCAACCGACAAAGATATGATATTTTCTATTGACAAAATTATTGAATATATTAGTAAGTTTTTTACCCTAAAAATTGGCGATTTGATATATACAGGCACTCCTTCGGGCATTGGACAAGTTCAAATAGGCGACCATCTTCAAGGTTTTGTAGGCGACCGAAAGGCTTTTGATTTCTTTGTTAGATGAAAAAATAGTCTATAAATGAAAAAAACGTACATTATCTTTCTCATAATTTTATCTTTTTGCAACATTGCTATTTCTCAGATAAATAATGGTAGTCGCTATGCTAAACATTCTATTTTGAACACTGGCAAATGGGTGAAGGTGGCTGTTCCTCAATCAGGTATATATCAACTTTCGTATGAAGATATAAAGGGGTTGGGCATAGTACCAAATGATGTGCGGATATATGGCTATGGTGGAGCATTGATAGATGAGGATTTCTCATCTACATATATAGATGATTTGCCAGAAGTACCTATATTTATGCAAAAAGGGGCAGATGGAGTATTCAACGATGGCGACTATATTTTGTTCTATGCTCAAGCCAATGTATCGTGGCGATATGATGAGACCGATGGCAATTTTTATCATATACGAAATCATTATGCCAATGCAGGACATTATTTTATTACAGCCAAGCAGGGCAAAGGCAAACGAATCAATGTACAGGAATCAATGTCTATGGTTGATGCCGTAGATATTACCGAATTTAATGATTATATCCTACACGAAGAAGAGTTGGTGTCTTTAATAGATTGTGGGCGAGAGTTTTGGGGCGAGAGTTTTAATTTGCACAAAAGCAGATACGACTTTTCTTTTTCTATACCAAATATTTTATCGCAAAAGGCAAATATAACAATCGATTTGGCAACAAAGGCAACCATAGCAACTAATATGTCGCTTTTTGTAGATGGTCTTTTGTTGGAAAATATTGAAGTGAAACCTAAATCACAACAAAACTATCTTATGGCAGAGACTACACATAAGCGTATAGACTTTATGCCTCAAAAACACGATAAACTATCTTTCGCTTTGCAATATAGTTCGCCTACCGATATGGCATATCTTAATTATTTGGAAATAAACTATAAACGCAAACTTGAAATGTATGGTTCAGAATTATATTTTAGAACAAAAGATTATTTACATCAAAATATTATAGGTAAGTTTATTATTTCAAATGCAAATAAAAATGTTAGAATATGGGATATTACCAACCCCCTAAATATAGTAGAACCACAATCTTCGTTAGAAGGTTCTAATCTTGTTTTTTTTGCAGAAACAGGAAATTTGAGGCAATTTGTAGCGGTAGATATATTAGCCGCATTCCCTAAACCTACTATCGTTGGCGAGGTAGTCAATCAGGATATACATGCTATGCCACAAGCAGATATGCTTATTCTTGCCAGTGAGGATTTTCTGCCACAAGCAATTAGACTTGCCAATTATCATAGAGAGAGACGAGGGCTTAAAGTCAATGTTGTTGGAGAGAAGGCAGTTTTCAACGAGTTTTCTAGCGGCACTCCCGATGCATCTGCATACAGACGATTTGCTAAAATGTTTTATGATAGGGCATCTGATATTGGTACAAAACCTAAATGGTTATTGCTATTTGGTGATGGCATCTTTGATAATAGAACTATCACAAATGGAAGTGCCGAACTGCGTAAGTTATTGACCTATCAAGCCGAAAACTCTACTCATTTCATTAGAGCATATACCTCTGACGACTATTTTGCTTATCTCGACGACAACGATAAGCCAATGACAAGTAGTGCAGAGATGGATATTGCAGTAGGGCGATTTCCTGTATATATGCAGTCCCAAGCCAATACTATTGTCGATAAGACAATCTCTTATATGGATAATATTATTCGTGGAGAATGGAAAAATAGAGTGCTTTTTGTCGCCGATGATGGAGACGATAATGCTCATGCCGAAGATTGTGATTCGGTGGCAACGATAATGCATGATAAAAATAGAAGTTGTCTTGTCAGAAAGTTGTATCTTGATGCTTACCAGCAAGAGACTACGGCTTCGTCAGAAAGTTATCCTGATGCCAATAGTGTGTTAGATAATTATATAAAAAAGGGAGTGTTGATGGTCAATTATATGGGGCATGGCTCTTATACTGGCTGGGCAAATGAAAAATTGCTTACCACAGCCAAGATAGTGAATATGACCAATGATAAATATCCGCTATTTGTTACAGCTACTTGTGATTTTTCTGCTTTCGACCAGTTTATTAGTTCGGGTGGGGAGCAACTGATGTGGAATAAATTGGGTGGCACAATGGCTCTTATAACCACCACTCGTGTGGTATATTCTAATGCAAATGCAGATTTAAATTACTATCTTGCAACTCATTTTTTTACAAAAAATAATGAAGGGAATCCTTTGAGTATCGGAGAGATATTGTTGAAGTCTAAAAATGCACAGAAGGGGTCAGACAATAAATTCGCTTTTACACTTTTGGGCGACCCATCGTTGTCGTTGCAATATCCGTATCAAGCCAAAGTCATAACAGATAGTATCAATGGCAAACCTATTGGTACTGATACTATTGCTGCATTGAGTGAAGTAGAGGTAGCAGGGCATATAGAGACCCGATATGGCGATAAAATACATGGTTTTGACGGACAGTTGAGCGTAGAGGTTTTTGATAAGGTTCAGACTATACACACTCTTGCCAACGACCAAGGTAGTACCCCTTTTGTTTACGAGGATAGAGTGAATCCAATTTTTCGTGGATATACAGATATTAAAAATGGATATTGGCGGTTTAAGTTTTTTGTCCCCAAAGATATAAACTACAACTATGGAACTGGGCGTATCGTCTATTATGCTACAGAAAATAATCTTGGATTGGAGGCGAATGGGTATTATGAAAACTTATTGGTAGGAGGCGAAAACCCTAATCCAATGGTTGATGTAGAAGGACCAGAAGTAAGTTTGTTTATGAATTCTCGTGCTTTTACCAATGGAGATGTGGTCAATTCATCACCGTTGTTTATAGCAGACGTATTTGACCGAAGTGGCATAAATACATCAGGTAATGGTATTGGACATAATATCGTGCTTAAAAAAAATATAAAAGATAAAGATTATGTGATTCTAAATGATTATTACATAGCCAACTATGGAGGCTATAAGTCGGGTAGGGTAGAGTACCAATTAGACAATTTGCCAGAAGGAAAATATAATATGTGGTTTAAGGTTTGGGACTTGCAAAATAATTCTACCGAAAAAGAGATATGCTTTGTTGTTGATAATGACGATGCAATCTCTGCCGACATAGAAGTTTTCCCCAATCCAGCCACCGATTTTGTTACATTTCGTATACATCACAATCGTCCATATAAGGCTCTTGGCATTACCTTGCGACTCTACGATATGCTGGGGCAAATGCTTTATGCCTCGCCGATAGAAAAAGTGGCTAATGGCACTAATGCTACCGAGATAACTTGGAATTTTGTTGCCGAAGGGCTAAATTTGTCAAAAGGAATATATGTAGTTTATATAGAGTTGTTTGCCAAAGGCGAAAAGAGTTCGTATAAACCAGTTAAATTGATAGTTAAATAATGCTGTTTTTTTTGTTTGTATGAATATGTTGTCAGGCGATAGTTTTACTTTTTGTCAAAACAAAAATAAGTACTAACTTTGTTGAATTGTTTTTTATAAAAAACGATGTTTTATTAATTACAAAAAATATAACTTAACAATAAAGATGGTATTTCTTATTAAAGCCCTACAACTTATTTTAGCCCTTTCTGTTTTAGTACTTGTACACGAATTGGGGCATTTTAGTTTTGCTCGACTTTTTGGAGTCAGAGTACATAAATTTTATATGTTTTTCAATCCTAAATTTTCTGTTTTCAGAGCAAAAAAGATAGGAGGAAAATGGCAATTTCGATTTTTTGCACAAAATTTACCAGAACACACTATACAAGCGATAGACGAAAATGGAGTGCCGAAGACAACAAAAAAAGGCAAACCTGTGATGGTGCCAGATGATATATCAAAACTTGATGAGAGCGATTGGCGAAAATATCCCCAAACCACAGAGTGGGGGATAGGCTGGGTGCCTTTTGGCGGATATTGTGCTATAGCTGGTATGGTGGACGAGACCACTACGGCAGATGAATTGCCGAGCGAACCAGAGCGTTGGGAAGCCCGTTCTCGTCCAGCGTGGCAAAGGTTTTTGATACTTATTGGCGGTGTATTGTTTAACTTTATATTTGCTACGATGGTGTATGCTATGTTGCTCTTTGCCAACGGGAAAGAGGTGTTGCCAATAGAAAATGCTACTCTTGGGTATAAATACTCTAATATAGCACTACAAAATGGTTTTGAAGATGGCGACATAGTGATTGCTGTTGATAACGAATCTGTTGTAGATGCCCAAGATGTCGTAACGAAAATAATAATAGAGGGAAAGCAGAATATATCTGTTTTGCGAAGTGGCTCTAAATTAGACTTCACGCTACCCAAAGATTTCAGTGAGCAGGTGATAGCCTCTGACGATAAGCAATTGATGAGCATAATTGTACCTTTTGTAATCGATAGTGTTATGGACGGTTCGGTGGCTGCCAAATCTGGTTTGCAGAAAGGAGATAGTATAGTGTCAGTCAATGGTTTAAATACTGTTGGTGTTGAGTCTATATCTGAAGTTTTTGTCAAAAATGCCAATCGTAGGATTGCTATTTCTTATTATCGCAATCAAAATCTTATGATAGATAGTATTACCCCTGATACCAATGGTAAGATAGGGGTTGGATTGAAGCCTCCGTACTCTATTTTTAAAACTAAAAATAAAAGATATGGATTTCTTGCTTCGCTCCCTGCTGGTGTTCGTATGGGGTGCCAAACGATGGTCTCTTATGTCAAGCAGATGCGTCTGGTCTTTACCAAGGCGGGTGCGAAATCTATCGGAGGTTTTGGCTCTATTGGCAATCTATTCCCTGCTAGTTGGGACTGGACAATATTTTGGCATATGACAGCTCTTCTGTCTATCATACTTGCCTTTATGAACATATTGCCTATTCCTGTTTTGGACGGCGGATATTTGTTGTTTATAATATACGAATTGATAACAGGCAAAAAGCCAAGTGACAAGTTTATGGAGGTGTCGCTTAATATCGGAATGTTCTTTATTTTTGCCTTGCTTATATATGCCAACGGCAATGATTTGTTTAAACTATTTTTTGATTAAAGAGTCTATAAAATATAGGATATTAGCAATAGAAAGAAAAAAAATATTACCTTTGCTCTACATAGTTATAGGCGACTATGTTTTTTTACTTGAAAAAATATTATTTAACAAACTAAAAAAATAAATTTAATATGATTAGAAAAAGATTATTGACAGTGTTGGCGTTAGTTGCTATCACTTTTGGTGTTGTTGCTCAATCATCTAATATTAGAGATGGTTTTCAGCAGTACAAGTTGCAAAATGGAATGACTGTTTATCTTTGGGTTGATAAAGATATGCCCAACATTTATGGTCAATTGGCTGTAAGAGCTGGTTCTATTGACGAACCTGCCGATTTTACTGGATTGGCTCACTATCTTGAGCATATGTTGTTTAAAGGCACACAAGAGATTGGTGCTATGGATTGGGAAAAAGAGAAGCCAATGTACGAAGAGATTATTAAGTTATTTGACGAGAGAGCAAAACTTAAAAATCCAAAGAAAGACAAAGAACGTAGAAAAGAACTTACCAATAAGATAAACGAACTGTCTATAGCCTCTTCTAAAATAAGTAAAGGTTATGAGTTCCCAACTCTCATACAGAGTATTGGTGGTACAGCTCTAAATGCTTATACCAATTTTGACCAAACGGTCTATCACAACAAGTTTCCGGCTAATCAGTTAGAAAAATGGCTAAAATTGTACTATGACCACTTCCAAAACCCTGTTTTCCGTGAATTTCAAGCAGAGATGGAAAATGTGTTTGAAGAGTTGAATATGAGAACTCCAAATGTTGGTTATCAACAATATATCACTCTGTTTGAAAAAATGTTTGAAGGTTCATACTATGCCCGTGGTGTTATAGGCTCGCCCGAACACCTCAAAAATCCAAGTATGACACCAATGATTAAGTTCTTCAACGACTGGTATGCACCAAACAATATGGGGCTTTTGTTGGTAGGTAATTTTGACCCAGAAGCTGTTAAGCCAATGATAGAAAAGACGTTTGGACAAATGAAATACAGAGAGTTGCCTAACCGTGTTCCAACCGTGCCTACTCCTTTGAAAAAGAATAAAAAAGTAAAAGTAAAAATAGGATATTCTCCATCTATTGTGTGGGGGTATGATGGTGTTAAAGTTGGACACCCAGACGAAACTAAAATTCAGTTTATGCTATCGCTTCTCAACAACCAATATGGCACAGGTCTCTTGGATAAATTGTCATTAGACGGACAAGTTGGAAGTGCAAGTGCATCTATTATGTCTATGCGTGATTGCGGTAAGTTGATAGTAGAAGCTTCTCCATATTATGATGTAAGCCAAGACGCTTATGAATCTGATAAGGCAACTCAAAAACTTGTGTTTAGAGAGATAGAAAAACTAAAAAGAGGACAGATACCTACTTGGTTATTCCAGTCTGTTAAATCTATGTATGCTGATATGTTTAAGCGTATGACAGAATCGTCTGGTTACAAAATCGGCATTGCCACACAAGCATATCTTTACAATGTAGATATAGAAGAGTATTTCAACGAAGAGGCGAAAATTAAGGCAATAACAGTAGAAGATATTAAAGAGATTGCTAATAAGTATTTCTCTGGCAACTATTTGACAGTATCTTTCTCAAGCGGAGACCCTGAAATAAAACTATTCGACAAGGCTCAAATCAAACCATTAGAAGCACCTGCCGAAGGATATTCTAAATATTATGACAATTTTACAAAAATAGAGGTAAAAGAAGAGACTCCTAAATTTGAAGATTTCTCTGACATAAAAGAAGAACACCTTTTCAATGGTGGTAAAATGTTCTATGTGAAAAACCCTAAAAATGATATTTTCTCAATGGTATTGGAGTATAAAGTAGGAACACATACAGACAAAAAACTACAATATGCAGCTACATTGTTGAACTATGCAGGTACTCTACCAAGTCAAACTAACAATGACCTCCGTAGAGAACTATCTAAATATGGTGCAAGTTATGGTGTTGGTATCAGCAATAATGTGTTTAGAATAACTGTAACAGGACATGAGCAAGACCTTGACAAAATTATGGCTATCATATTCCGTCTATGTCTAATGCCTAAACTTGACAACAAACAGATAGAGGCTATTATGGGTAGCACTGTCCAACAACGTATGTTTGAGAAGAAAATACCTGGACTCATATCGTCTGCTCTTATGCAGTATATTCAGTACGGTGATAAATCACCTTATATAGACCGTATCCCTTCAAAAGAACTTATCTTTATGGGCGAAACAGGATATAACTTCCTTATCACCAACGCTGACCTTACAACTGCTATCCAAAAGGTAACTTCTTATCCAGTAGATGTTCACTATGTTGGTCAAAAGCCAATCGAAGAAGTTAAAAACATCTTGAAAGGTACTGTGCCAACGCAAAAAAATATTGTAGCACCTCAGAAGGATTATTATCCTGAACGCAAACAGTATGACAAGCCAGAGATATACTTCTTGCCAAATACAGATATTCAACAAGCACAAGTAACTATGTATTTCCCTCTTGGAGAGTACGATAAGACGCAAACAACAAACTTCTCTGCTTTCAGCAAATATTTTGGTGCAGGTGGTCTCAATGACTTGTGTTTCGTAAATATCCGCGAAGAGCGTTCTTTGGCTTATTCTACTTATGGTTATGCTGCTAATGACCCAACCACTAAAACAAGTTGGTTTACAGGCTCTACTGGTACTCAAAATGACAAAGTGAATGTTGTGGTAGATATTTATATGGACCTCCTAAAAAATATGCCAGAGTATCCTTCTTATATCAACAATATCAAGACAAGTTTGAAGTCTGAACTGTTTAGTTCGTATGTGCCATTTAGGTCAAAAAGTTTGTATTACCAAATGTTAAAAAAACAAGGTTTCAACGAAGACCCAGCAAAAACTATGCTACCAGAGATAGAAAAATTGACTTTTGATAATATAGTTAATTTCTATAAAGATAAAATTCAGAATGCTCCTGTTATCATTGTCATACACGGTAATCCAAAATATATAGACACCAAAAAGATAGAGGAAAAATATGGCAAAGTACACCGTGTGCCAGTCTCTAAAATATTTAAAGGTGGCGACTTGTATTAATAGAATACTAATATGAAAAGTGTGCGATTCAATTTATTGAGTCGCATATTTTTTGTTGTAATGTTTTAAAGAAAGTTTATTTTCGTCTCCGTGAAGAAATTTAGTGTTAAATTTGTATTATATAATTTTTAATTAAAAAAGCAAAAAATGAAAAGAAAAAATTTTATGTTTATGGCAGTTATGATAATTGCTTTGATTTTTTGTGGCTGCGATAAAGAGCCACAGGAAGAGAATGAAATTCTGACAGTAAATCCAACTAATCTATCAATGAAAGTTGGAAACATCAAAACATTTGGTACGGAAAATGCTGATATTATTGTTGCTACAAGTGTTGCCGACAAAGAATTTACCATCTCCACAAGTGATGAAAAGGTGGTTGCAGTAGAGGGTAAAACTATTAAGGCAATTAGCCAAGGTCAAGCAGTGATAACAGTCACATCAGCCAACCTTACTGCAACGGTAGAGGTAGTGGTAGAAGAGCAACATCAAACAGGAGTGATACAGGTTGCACCTAATTTTCTTACTATTGACAAAGATGAAGTCAAAACTTTTGGGCTGGAAGATGGATGCGATATTATGGTGGATATAGAGAAGAAAGAGTTGTCTTTTACTCTTGTATCCAACGACCCCGAAATAGTATCTGTCGAAGGACACACGGTCAAAGGTGTTGCTGTCGGTCGGACTGTGGTAATAGTCAAATCTGGTGATAAAAAATATGATTTCCCAGTAGTGGTGATGGAGGATGAAGATTTTGACCCATCTTTGTTTTTATCTAAAATTTATGTGCCAGAATCGCTTGTAGATATGTATGGAGTTCAGAAATCTACTATCAAAAAAGCGATGGATGCTAACTATACCGTTATGTTTGAACTGGTGGACAAAGTAGTCTTTGAAAAGAAAGAGGGAGCAAAAACGGCACTTATGAATTTAGTCTCTTATGAGGAAAATATAATTCGTACAGACGCATTCTATTCTCAAGGACAAATAGAAATGTTAGATGCTAAAATACAAATTTTGCTCAGAGATAAAATGGGTTTTAGTCTCAATTTTCAACCCATTAGTTTTACAGATGCAGATGGTAAAGAGGTGAAAGGATATGAGGGGACACACTCTACCAGAGACCTTAAACTGCGTTTTACATGGAAAGAGGAATTTGATGCCAACGAAGAACCTGCAGATGCTTGTCAGATTACGATAACAAAGGCTTCGTAATAACATAAGTTTTAGTTCAACAAGTATTAATACTTGTTGAACTAATTTTAATATAGAAAAATATATAAAAAAAATAGAATTGAAAATTCTCACATCACTCCTAAATTCTATTGGACAAATTATGCTTCAAGAAAATCCTATTACAGGATTTTTTTTCTTAATTGGAATAGTCATAGGGTCAGTGAATATGGGTGTTGGAGTTGTTGTTACTATTGCTATTGTTACAGCATTAGGAACCTCACTCTTTTTAGGCTATGATAAAGAGAAAATCAACCAAGGGTTTTTTGGATTTAGTCCTGCTCTTATAGGGGTTGCTTTGACTTTATTTTTAAAATTATCGTTTGTAACATATGTACTTATTATATTATGCTCTATCTTTGGAACAATGTTGCAACATTTCTTTTATAAGAAAAAAATAGCAGTTTTCACCCTTCCTTTCGTCCTTGTAATATGGGCAATATATTATTTCTCAAAAGAATTTTACCCTAACTTATTAGCAGAGCCAACAATGCTTTATGCAGATAGTTATGATATATACCTTTTCCCTATAAAAGGTTTCGGACAAGTGATTTTTCAAGATAAATTAATCTCGGGAATTATATTTTTTGTAGCAGTTCTTATCAATTCAAGATACTCTGCAATTTGCGGATTATTGGGAGGGATAGTCGCTGGTTTTATCGCTTATATACTCCAAATTGACACTAAAAATATTTTACTTGGATTGTTTAGCTATAATACTATTCTGTGTACTATTGCGATTTCTTATAAAACAAAATCAGATGTGTTGTGGATGTTATTCGCAACAATATTGTCAGTTTTTATCACTATCGGAATGAACAAAATTCATTTTATGACTTTGACATTTCCGTTTGTAGTTGCGACAATGCTCACTCTTTATTTTAAGAATATTATACATAGGATTAAAGAGGGAAATGTTTTTGAAAAATAGAGTTATAAAATTATTTGTAAACAGGGTTTAAGTATATACTTAAACCCTGTTTTTTAGAACTAACACACATTTGTTATATAGTGTCTATTTAATTTTAGTCATAAAAGACCATGCACATCAAATTCTAACTATATATCAATATTAAGTTTTCTCTTTTTAGGCATATTGAATCCCCAACCAATTTTCAGATTTTGGTTAAAAACCTGTCTTGTTATATTTTCCCACAAACACTTTGCTTCATCAATGCTTTTAATTTCAGATGGTTTGAATCCTCTATTTCTATTTGGATTAACTCTATCTTGTAATTCTATAACTGGTCTTTCAAATCCAAAATCATCTCCAGATTCTTTGCATGGTACAAAACTGTACATCCCATTTACCTGATTTTTATAAGTTGCCCCAAAGTACAATCTTCTTGCTATTGGTTGTTTATCTATAAATCGAATACAAATATCTTGATATCCTTCACAAATTCTTGTATCAATAATCTTTTCAAAATCCTCCTTTGAGTTGAATTCAACCCAATCATTTACAACAAAAACGGTGTCTAATATAAATAGTCGTTCTTTTGTTTTTGAATTCTGCTTATATGAACCGAATAAAATTATTGAACCTTTTTCAAGTTTAGCTAATTGAGTTTGGATTCTTTCTGGATTCTTCTTGCTTTTTTTTCTTGTCTGTTGACATAAAAAGAATTTAAATGTTTCCCCAAATACACACGGGTCTGTATTTTGTCTCCAAAGTCTTTTATCTAATTCTATATAAAATAGTTCGTCATGTAGAAACTTTGGGAAACCTGTATTATTCAACTCAACTTTAGTTTGGCAAACATTAGTCTCAAGAGTTTTTGTAACAATCGAATTTGGTTCCCATTCACACCAAAACTCTAATTCTGATTCTTTTGGCAAGTCGTTTAATGAATCTAAGTATAGTCCTTTTTGCTTTACATATTTTCTTTTATGACTTAATTTATTCCATTCTTTATTAGGATAGACATCTCCATTTTTTGATTCAAAATCATGTTCCC